>JAEEGK010005935.1_pt1 | contig 29491 bp, 26 predicted proteins | sample 8958771 | NCBI WGS metagenome assembly JAEEGK01 (sample SAMN16246547, study PRJNA631951) | gut metagenome | biome: gut microbiome; feature: rumen; material: SC-attached | host: Bos | place: Iran: Karaj | collected 2018-10 | reverse complement strand
GAATACAAATATCAGGGTGAGACCTATATCCTGAACCTTATTGACACTCCGGGCCATGTGGACTTCTCATATGAGGTTTCGCGCAGCATTGCCGCATGTGAGGGCGCGCTGCTGGTGGTGGATGCCACACAGGGTGTGCAGGCGCAGACTATCAGTAACCTGTATATGGCCATTGACCATGATCTGGAAATCATTCCTGTCATCAACAAGTGTGACATGCCTAATGCCATGCCTGAGGAGGTGGAGGATGAGATTGTGGAACTGATAGGGTGCAAGCATGAGGAGATTATCCGTGCGAGCGGAAAGACGGGAATGGGTGTGGAGGATATCCTGCAGGCGGTTGTGGAGCGCATTCCCTGTCCGAAGGGGGATGAGAACGCGCCTCTTCAGGCTCTGATCTTTGACTCTGTGTTCAACTCTTTCCGCGGTATCATCGCTTACTTCAAGATTGTCAACGGCAGTATGAAGAGCGGTGATCTGGTTCAGTTCATCAATACGGGTAAGGAATATAAGGCTGAGGAGATCGGCGTACTGAAGATGGATATGATGCCCAGAAAGACGCTTCATTGCGGTGATGTGGGCTACATTGTATCGGGTATCAAGACGGCTACCGAGGTTAAGGTGGGTGATACCATTACGACTGTAGGCAATCCCTGCCGTGAGGCTATTGCGGGATTCGAGGAGGTGAAGCCTATGGTTTTCGCTGGTGTATATCCCATTGAGACGGAGGATTTCGAGAATCTGCGTGCGAGTCTGGAGAAGTTGCAGCTGAATGACGCGAGCCTTACCTTTCAGCCTGAAAGTTCCGTAGCGCTGGGCTTCGGCTTCCGTTGCGGTTTCCTGGGACTTCTGCACATGGAGATTATTCAGGAGCGTCTGGACCGTGAGTTTAATATGGATGTTATCACTACGGTTCCGAATGTGTCATACCTTATTTATGATAAGCAGGGCGAGGTGAAGGAGGTGCACAATCCGTCCGGTATGCCTGACGCTACCCTGATTGATCATATTGAGGAGCCTTATATTCATGCTACTGTCATCACGAATACTGCCTATATCGGCAATATCATGACGCTCTGCCTGGGCAAGCGCGGCGAACTCCTGAAGCAGGAGTACATCAGCGGCAACCGTGTGGAGATACAGTATGCCATGCCTCTGGGTGAGATTGTAATTGACTTCTATGATAAGCTGAAGAGTATCAGTAAGGGTTATGCCTCCTTTGACTATCATCAGTCCGGATTCCGTCCCAGCAAGCTGGTCAAGATGGATATCCTGCTTAACGGTGAGCCTGTGGATGCGCTCAGTACGCTGACACATGTGGATAACGCTGAGACCTTCGGCCGACGGATGTGTGAGAAGCTTAAGGAGCTTCTTCCGCGCCAGCAGTTCGATATAGCTATTCAGGCTGCCATAGGTGCCAAGATTATCGCCCGCGAAACAGTCAAGCAGGTCCGCAAGGATGTGCTGGCCAAATGTTACGGAGGTGATGTCAGCCGAAAACGAAAGCTGCTTGAGAAACAGAAGAAGGGCAAGAAACGCATGAAGCAGATAGGTAACGTCCAGGTGCCGCAGAAGGCTTTCCTGGCTGTCCTGAAGCTGGATTAGCGGAATGAGAATTACAGAGCAACCACCAAAACTTAAATACCATAATGGATAGAAGAAGAGACATTGCACGAGAGATATCACGTATCTACTGCACGCTTACACCGCCTGCAGTACAAATCTTGGGCAGTATTCTTGTGCCCATGAAGTTCAGCAAGGGTGATACTATACTACAGGAGGGGCAGGTCTGCCGTAACCTCTATTTCGTGGAGAAAGGTATGGTGCGCCAATATTATTATAAGAACAAGAAGGATGTGACTGAGCACTTCAGTTTTGAAGGCCGCATTGTCTTCTGCATTGAGAGTTTCCTCAAACAGGAGCCCAGCCGTCTTATTGTAGAAGCCTTGGAGAATACCAAGGTCTATGCTATCCCTTACGATGACCTGAACAATCTTCTGGTACGTAATCAGGAGATTGACATGCTATACCGTAAAATACTGGAGCATGTTGCCATCAGTTCTCAGGAACATGCTGACAGCCAGCGCTTCGAGAATGCCACTGAGCGTTACGAGCGTCTTCTGCGCGAGAAGCCTGAGATAGTCCTGCGGGCGCCTATGGTTCACATTGCCAGTTTCCTGCAGATGACACCTGAAACGCTCTCCCGTGTACGGAACGGCTCTGTTCAGAGTAATGCCAAGCAGCATGGCCCCAAGGATGAGAATGACGCATGGTGGGCTAATGTCAACAAGTAAAAAATAATCAGCTGATTTCTTGTATAAATGCGGGAAATGCTATAAATTTGCATTGTCTAAACGCGATAGTGGCTCAGTTGGTAGAGCATTGGCTTCCCAAGCCGAGGGTCGCGGGTTCGAGTCCCGTCTATCGCTCTTAGTTGAGAATCAGAAAGATAGGGCATCAGTTGATGCCCTATTTCTTTTATAATAGCGTATTGTTTTCAGTTCTTCCTCAGGAAAAGGCTGTTGGTAATACATCTGGGGAATTCCTCCTGATAATGTGTTACCATGACAAGGGTTTTGTGCTGACGGCTGCAGAAGGTGTCTATTATGTCCTTGACGAGGGTGCGGTTTCTGAGGTCAAGTCCGTGCAGGGGTTCGTCCAGTATGAGCAGTTCGGGATCCTTGACAAAGGCGCGGGCCAGGAGACAGAGGCGCTGTTCGCCGCTGCTGAGTTTGAGGAAGGTGCGGTCAGCGAGGTGTTCTATTCCGAAGATGCTCATCCAATTGAGACAGATTTGTTTCTGTTCGGGTTTGGGACGTGTGTACAGGCCTACTGAGTCTGTGAGTCCGCTGGCTACGATGTCAATGGCGGGAAGATCCTTGAGGTAGGCACGGTGCATCTCGGGGCTGACGTAGCCTATGTGCCGCTTGATCTGCCAGATACTCTCGCCTGAGCCTCGGCGGTGGCCGAAGAGGCGGATGTCACAGGCGTAGGCTTGGGGGTTATCGGCGCATACCAGGCTGAGCAGGGTGCTCTTGCCGGCTCCGTTCTCGCCGCTAAGGGCCCATTTCTCACCTTCGTTGACGGTCCAGTCAAGTTCTTTTAATATGGTACGTGAACCGTAACGGATACTTACATTATTGAATTTCAGTATCTCCTCTCCGTCCTGGGGATAGAAGTCCTCTTTTTTCAGGTCTTTCTGCGGTAGCTGTAATATCTTGTCCCGTTTCTCTTCTGATAGTGAGGGGCAGGCTTGTTGCAGCAACTGTTGCTGATATGTCTGACGTGTGACTTTGGGCAGGATGGAAAGTCCTTCTATAGGTATAACATGTGTGATAAAGTCGGGGATTTCATCAACCTTGCTAAGTACCAGTATGATAGTAAGATATGTTTCCTGTGTAAGTTGGTTCAGCAGAGTCCTGAGCTGGTCACGGGTCTGGGCGTCCAGGCCGATAAAGGGGTTGTCCATTATGAGGACACGCGGTCCTGTTCCCAGGGTCTTGGTAAGTTGGAACTTGCGTAATTCTCCACTGCTGAGGGAGATGATGTATTTGTCCATCAGGCTGTCCAGGTGAAATATTTCTGTCAGTTTGTTTCTTAAGCCGGTACGCTGTTGCTGAGCTGTCTGGCGCTCCTGTTCCGTGAGTCCCCGTCCGATGGACTCGTCGGCCTGACGGAAGGCTTCCCGCAGGAGCTGGCCTACGGTTGGTGTATTCTCGTCAATGTCGTGCTGGTTCCACCGTTGCTGATAGTAATAGGTTCCGTCCGTATCGCCGTATGAATCCCTGAAGGTAATATACTTGAGGTTCTCGCTAACCATTCGCAGGGGGCTGGGGGAGAAGTCGTATTTAACCTCGTTCATGAGCAGGGGGAAGTGCCCTGTCAGGACTTCTATCAGCCTGCTCTTTCCGGCTGCGTTGTCGCCTGCTATGGCTATCTGCTCACCTTGCAGAATCTCTATGTTGATGGGCTCTGCCATCCGCCAGTCGGGATGGCGTGTTATTCCGTTTGTTATCTTAATCATTTATCCTGTCTTTATTCTTGGATGCGAAGTCTTTCCAGGAGCGGTACTTGACATCTGTCTGCGGGCGGTTCATCTGAAGAAAATGGCAATAGGCGGCCCCTAACGCATCGGTGGCGTCCAGGAACTTGCCTAATTCCTGTTTGTCAAGTTTCAGCATTCTGCGCAGCATGTCCGCTACCTGTTCCTTGCTGGCATTTCCGTTTCCGGTGATGGCCATCTTAATCTTGGTGGGGGCATATTCGGTAATGGGAACCTGGCGGTGAATGGCTGCGGCCATGGCGGTTCCCTGGGCACGTCCCAGTTTGAGCATACTCTGTACATTCTTGCCGAAGAAGGGGGCTTCAATAGCCATTTCGTCGGGAAGATAAGATTCTATGATGCCGCTTACACGTTCGAAGATGTGGCCCAGTTTCAGGTAATGGTCCTCATACTTGCGGAGGTCTATTACTCCCAAGGCTATCATCTGGGCACTGCGGTCTGTTACCTTCAGTACTCCGTAGCCCATGATATTGGTGCCGGGGTCTATGCCGAGGATTATCTTTTCCAAAATTTTTGTCTTAATCCGTTCTTTTTAGTGTGCAAAAGTACAAAAATATCTTAAATAATAAGGTAATAAGGTGATTTTTCTTGTGCAAGAGAACCTGAATTTCAGGAAATCGCATTATCTTTGCGCTGACAAAAACATGAGACAGATGAAAAGATTACTGATTATAGTTTTATGTGTGATGACCGCATCGGTTGCCGGTGCGCAGGTTCAGCGGCAGAAAGTAAGTACCAGTGAGGTAAAAGTTACGGGTACTACGAAGGCCGAGAATTATGCTGAGATTAAATTTGACACATTGCGTCATAACTTCGGCAAGTTCAGTGCCTCGAGCCCTATTGTGAAGTGCAGTTTCCGTTTCAGGAATACAGGAACGGCTCCTCTGGTGATTCATCAGGCTTTTGCCAGTTGCGGATGCACCGTTCCCACTTTTACCAAGGAGCCTATAAAGCCGGGCGATACGGGTGTCATTGATGTCACATACAATGGTACGGATAAATTCCCCGGCCATTTCCAGAAGACTGTCACCGTCCGTTCAAATGCGGTTACGGAGGTTACACGTCTGATTATTGAAGGTGATATGGAGCAGTAAATGCTCTTTGTTCATAACAGAAAATCTATCCTCCCCGCTAAGGACTGCGTATCCGTAGCGGGGAGTTTCTAACCGTAAATTCAGATTTCGTGGCAAAATCCAAGATAGAAAACAAAGGTAGCATCAATATTAAGAACAAAAGGGCTGAGTTCGATTTTCTGCTACTGGACAAGTACACGGCCGGTATTGTGCTGACAGGTACTGAGATTAAGAGTATCCGCAAGGGTAAGGCCAGCCTGGTGGATACTTATTGTATCATCCACCATGACGAGGTGTGGGTGAAGAATATGTATATTGCCCAATACGAGCAGGGCTCGTATAATAATCATGTGGAAAGGCGTGACCGGAAGCTGCTGCTGAACCGTAAGGAGATACGGAAAATACAGTCTGCGGTAAAGGCGCCCGGATTCAGCATTGTGCCTGTGCTGCTTTTCATTGACGAGAACGGCCGGGCTAAACTTGATATCCACATCTGCCGCGGAAAGAAAGAGTATGATAAACGCGAAACGCTGAAGGAGAAGGAGGACCGCAGGGATATGGCCCGGCAGTTCAAGAAGGATTTCTGACATGCAAATATTCACAATGAATTTAATCATATGAAAACAACAAAGTTTATTGCCATCTTAGCCTTGCTGTGTCTGACTGGATGCAAACAGAAGTATGAGTACCAGACGGTGGAGAACGATCCGCTGAATACCATGATGTACACCTTGCCTAACGGCCTTAAGGTGTATATGTCAGTGAATAAGGAGCAACCTCGCATCCAGACGTATATAGCCGTACATGCCGGCAGTAAGCATGAGCCTGCGGAGACAACCGGTCTGGCACACTACCTGGAACACATGATGTTCAAGGGCAGCACGAACCTGGGTACTACCAACTATGAGGAGGAGAAGGTGCTGCTGGATAAGATTTCGGACTTGTATGAAGTGTACCGTGCCACCATTGACCCTGAGGAGCGTAAGGCTATCTATCATCAGATTGACAGTATCAGCTATGAGGCCAGTACATACTTCATTCCCAATGAATATGATAAGGTAATGGCCAATATAGGCAGTGACGGCAGTAATGCCTTTACCAGCAATGATCAGACGGTATATACCGAGGATATCCCCAGCAATCAGTTGGAGAACTGGGCGAAGGTACAGTCTGACCGTTTCAAGAATATGGTGCTGCGTGGTTTCCATACTGAGCTGGAGGCTGTATATGAGGAGTATAACAAGTACCTTAACAGTGACTGGGACAAACTGTCAAATGCTATCTTCGGCGCGCTGACACCTACCCATCCCTATAACCATTCGGTCATCGGACTGGGGGAGCACCTGAAGAATCCCAGCCTGAAGAATATCATGACCTTCTTCCACCAGTATTATGTACCCAACAATGTGGCTATCTGTATGAGCGGAGACTTTGATCCCGACGATGCGATGGACATTATCACCAAGTACTTTGGTGACTGGGAGATGAACCCTGACCTGAAGCAGCCTGTGATTGAGCCGCAGCCTGAGTTGACTGAGGTGGCAGAAAGGGAAGTAGTGACTCCTAATCCTGAGTCCGTAGCCCTGACATGGCGGTTTGATGGTATCAGCAGCCATCAGAATGATACGCTGGCCCTGCTGACCCAGGTTCTCCACAATGGTAAAGCCGGTCTGCTCGATCTGGATTTGAACCTGCCTCAGCGCGTGGTAGCCAGCGAAAGCTATCTGATTCCGTATTGTGACTATTCAGTGCTTGCACTGATGGCTATGCCACAGCCGGGCCAGACGTTAGATAGTTTACGCGAACTGCTATTGCAGGAGATGGAGAAACTGAAGAACGGTGACTTCTCCGAGGACCTGGTAAAGGGTATTATCACTGAGAAGAAACTGGCCGAACAACACATGCTTGAGGAAAACTCTGAGAGAGCCATGCAGTTTGTCAACGCCTTTGTGAATGATGTTGACTGGGCCGATGAGGTGAATAAGCTGAGCAGAATTGAGAAACTGACTAAGGAGGATATTGTGGAGTTTGCCCGTAAACACCTGAAGACCAACAACTATGTATGCGTCTATAAGCGTCAGGGTGAGGACAAGAATGTAAAGCCTGTGCAGAAACCTGCCATCACGCCTATTCAGATGAACCGTGATACGGTGAGTACCTTTGCCCGTGAGATTATGAATGCTGAGGTAAAGTCCATAGAGCCGGTATTTGTGAATCTGGATAAAGACATCACCTACCTGAAGGCGAAGGCCGATATCCCTGTCTTGTACCGCAAGAATGAGCTGAACGGTCTCTTTACTCTGAACTATCGCTATGAGATGGGTACAACTTCCGTGATGGATAATGGTCTGAACCGCTATCTTCCCCTGGCAACCGAATATTTAAGCTATCTGGGAACAGACAGCATGACGGCTGAGGAAATTCAGCAGGCATTCTATCAGTTAGGCTGCCACTTTGATATCAGCTGTAACATGCGTACCACTACAGTATCACTGACCGGTTTGCAGGAGAATATGGCTGAAGCCATTTCTCTGATGGAGAAAGTACTCTCCTCAGCCAAGCCTGACAGCGCGGCGTTGCAGAACCTGATAGTGAACAAGTTGCAGGAGCGCCAGAATATTCTGAACATGTTTGATGCATACAGCCATTTCCTACGTGTATATCTTCAATACGGTCTGCCCGGTGTGGAGCTGGAACTTACGGATGACGAGCTGCGCAATGCCGTAGGCATGGGTTCGGAATTAGTATCCCTTATCCGCGGTTTCCGCCAGTATGAGCATACCGTTACCTATTACGGCCCGATGGAGTCCGCAGACCTGTTGACGCTTGTCAATAACAGACATCAGACAGAAGAAACGTTGGCAAAGGTTGCCCCCAAACGTATCCCGGATCTGTTGCAGACCAATGAGAACGAGTGCTTTATATTCCCCTACAACGGCACTGCCAGTTTCGTTATGAGTCAGTACGCCTGCAATGCCATGCCCTGGGATGAAGCCAAGTTAGGTCTGGCCTATATGTACAATAATTACTTTGGAGCCGGAATGAATACGGTAGTGTTCCAGGAGATGCGTGAGAAGCGCAGCCTCTGTTACGGCGCCTCTGCACGCTATTCCATGCCGGGTTACAAGGATCAGTTCTGTACGTTTACTACCGGTATCCAAAGCCAGAATGACAAACTGAAGGAATGTATCGAGGTCTTTGACGATATTGTGAATAACATGCCTGAGAGCCAGACTTCATACGATGTGGCCAAGAAGGGTGTGTTAACCCAGCTGAGCACCGAGCGCGTAAACGGTACAGGTTACTTCAGCACTTATTTCAATGCAAGAGACCTGGGTATAAACTATGATGTGCGTAAGAAGATATATGAGCAGTTGCAGGACATCACCCTGCAGGATATTGTCAGATTCCAGCAGGCTAATGTGAAGGGACTGCATTACCGCAGCGTCTTTGCCGGCGATCCCAAGGGACTGTCCGCTGAGGATCTGCAGCGCCTGGGTAATGTGAAGACCCTGACGGCTCATGAAGTATTCGGATATTAACACAGAATGACAATAGAAAAGGTATTAGAAAGCGGTAAACTGATTTTGTTGGATGGTGCCATGGGCACCATGATTCAGAGTTACCACCTGACGGAGCAGGATTTCAGGGGCAGCAGGTTCCTGGATATTCCCGGACAGATGCAGGGTAATAATGACATACTGGTCCTGACAAGGCCCGATGTCATTAAGGATATCCATCGCAGATACCTGGAGGCAGGGGCTGATATTATCACGGCCAATACCTTCAGCAGCCAGCGTATATCCATGGCTGACTATCATTGTGAACATCTGATAGGGGAACTGAACCGCGAGGCAGTAAGGATTGCGCGCGAAGCCATTACAGAGTATCAGGAAACGCATAAGGACCTGTCAGAGGAAAAATTCGTGATTGCCACAGTAGGGCCTACCAATAAGACCCTGTCTATGAGTCCTGATGTGAATGACCCTTCCTATCGCGCTGTCTCATATGATGATATGTATGAGGCATATAAGGAACAGATGCGTGTACTCTTCGACTGCCAGGCGGATGGTATTCTGCTGGAGACCATATTCGATACGCTGAACTGTAAAGCCGGCATCCATGCCTATCAGACAATACGTCAGGAAAGCGGAAAGGATATCCCCCTGATGCTGAGTGTGACAGTCAGTGACAAGGCGGGCCGATTGCTGAGCGGTCAGACCCTGGAAGCATTCCTGGCCAGTGTGCAGCATGCCCCCATCCTGAGTGTAGGCCTGAACTGCTCCTTCGGTGCGGAGGATATGATTCCCTGTCTGCGTACACTTGCCGAGAAAGCACCTTATTATATTACAGCCCATCCCAATGCCGGATTGCCCAATACCTTAGGCGGCTATGATCAGACACCAGAGATGATGCTCACACAGATGCGCCAGTTCGTAGAGGAAGGTCTGGTGAATGTTATCGGCGGATGCTGCGGAACAACCCCTGAACATATCCGTGCCCTGGCAACGCTGAAGCCGGAAGCCGAAGGCCGTATCCATAAACCGGTAGCCAAGTCCCCTCACATGTGGCTGTCAGGCCTGGAACTGATGGAAGTACGTCAGGATGCTGAAGCCACATTTGTGAATGTAGGCGAAAGGTGTAATGTCGCAGGCTCCAGAAAGTTCCTGCGTCTGATTAAGGAGGGAGCCTATGAGGAAGCCCTGGCCATTGCCCGCAAGCAAGTGGATGACGGAGCCCTGGTGCTGGATGTGAACATGGATGACGGATTGCTGGATGCTGAAAAGGAAATGAGGCATTTCCTGAATATGCTGGCCTGCGACCCCGATATTTACCGTGTTCCCGTTATGATAGACAGCAGCAACTGGAATGTTGTATGCCAGGGACTGAAATGTCTGCAGGGCAAATGTATCGTTAACAGTATTTCGCTCAAGGAAGGAGAGGAAGTCTTCCTTTCCCATGCCCGTGACATCAGAATGATGGGGGCTGCCGTTGTCGTGATGGCCTTCGACGAGACAGGGCAGGCTGATACCTATGAACGTAAGATAGCAGTTTGTGAACGTTCTTACCGCCTGCTGGTGGACAAGGTGGGAATTGCTCCGCAGGATATAATCTTCGACCCCAATGTGTTATCAGTGGCAACAGGTATTCCTGAGCATAATTATTATGCCCTGGACTTTATACGTGCTACGGAATGGATCCGTACACACTTGCCTGGCGCACATGTAAGCGGTGGAGTCAGTAATCTGAGTTTCTCTTTTCGCGGCAACAACTGGTTAAGGGAGGCTATGCACGCCGTCTTCCTGTTCCATGCACAGCGTAAAGGTATGGACTTCGGTATTGTAAACCCTTCAACCAAGGTAATGTACAGCGATATACCCGAAGAAAGACTGAAGGTCATAGAGGATGCGCTGCTAAGGCCCGAACAGGAGAATGTGGACAAACTGATCTCGCTGGCTCAGGAGATAGCCGGAGAGGCTGCGGACGAAAAGGACCAGCCGGTCAAGGAGACCGTCATCAAGTCGGTAGAGGAAAGGTTGACTGAAGCGCTGACAAAGGGTAATTCCGCCAATCTGGAAGCCGACCTGAATGAGGCGATGGCCAAATATGAATATGCGGTCAAAGTAATAGAAGGACCATTGATGGACGGCATGAATCATGTGGGCCGCCTCTTCGGCGAAGGCAAAATGTTCCTGCCTCAGGTTGTGAAGGCAGCCCGATGCATGAAGCAGGCTGTTACCATCCTGCAGCCTTACATCGAGCAGCAGAAAGTAAATAAATCCGCTTCGGCAGGCAAAGTACTGCTTGCTACCGTAAAAGGCGATGTTCATGACATCGGAAAGAATATTGTCTCTGTAGTGATGGCCTGCAACGGATACGAGATTATCGACCTGGGTGTGATGGTGCCTGCCGAGGAGATTGTCAGCAAGACACTGGAGCTGAAGCCTGATATTATCGGTCTGAGCGGACTGATAACCCCCAGCCTGGATGAGATGATTAAGGTGGTAAGGCTGCTGAAAGAGGCAGACATCTCCGTTCCTGTTATGATTGGCGGAGCCACCACCAGCCCCTTGCATACCGCATTGAAGATAGCTCCGCAGTATGACGGCTCAGTCATATGGGTTAAGGATGCCAGTCAGAATGCTCCCCTGGCAGCCCGTTTCATCAATCCCGTTACCAGGGACGAAGCGGAAAACACCCTGCATAGGGAACAGCGGCTACTGTGTGAGCAGGATGCTCCGGCAGAGGTGCTGAGCTTCGAGGAAGCCAGGAAAAGAAAACTGGATCTCTTTTAAAGGAAATGTACATCTGTGATGACCTGTGACTTTACGTAGGCATTCAGCTTACGTGTGATGTCACCGTGCATCATCAGCAGATTCTGCTTCAGAGCAGGACTTTTCAGCTTGACCCAAAGGATAGAGTTACGGACATACAGCTCAGTAGTGTAGCGGCTGATACTCTCGCCCATAACAGCTGACCATGCGCTGGTAATCCTGTATTCCAGCAGGGGAGTCTCCAGGCCCTCGCTTCTGAGAAACTGCATCAGCAAATCGCCTAATTGTTTGGGTTTGTTTCTGATCATAAAGTCACGTTACCGTTTTTGACATGGAAAATGCGGTAGTCTCCGCTGGTTTTCTGAAGAATACTGTCCAGGTGGTCCCTGTTAGTGTCTGTAATGAATATCTGACCGAACAGATCATCGCTCACCAATGATACAATCTGTTCTACGCGCTCCGCATCCAGTTTATCAAAGATATCATCCAGAAGGAGTAGGGGAGTTGTCCTGCTGCCTGTCCTCCTCAGAAAATCGAACTGGGCCAGCTTAAGCGCAATCAGAAACGTCTTGTTCTGCCCCTGCGACCCTTCCCGCTTAATGGCATAGCCGCCCAAGAGCATCTCCAGGTCATCCTTATGAATACCATGCAGGGAATAACCCACAGCCTGGTCACGGAAGCGGTCACGTGTCAGCTGTTCCAGTAACGGACCCCGCTGGCAATGGGACACATAACGCAGCTCCACCACTTCTTTCTCCTTGGATATATGATTATAGAACCGCTGGAATATGGGGGTAAAGTCCCGTATATATTCCTGACGGCACTGGTAGATGTATCCGGCCTCCCTTGCCATCTGTTCCTCCCAGAGAAGGAACATCTCCGTATCGGGGGCAACCTCCTCCTTCAGCAGAGCATTCCGCTGCAGCAGCGCCTTATTGTAACGGAGCAGGGCCTCCATATACATAGGATTGTACTGCGAGATAATGATATCCATAAAACGGCGCCTCTCCTCACTGCCACCAGCAATCAGGAAATGGTCAGCAGGCGATACCATCACCAGGGGAATCAGCCCAATATGCTCAACCAGACGCTTGTACGCCTTCTTACCCCTGCGTACCACCTTCTTCTGTCCGCGACGGATTCCTATATGTATATCCTCCTGAGTACCATCCTCATCCTCATAGATTCCGCCCAGAGACATCAGGTCCTGATTATGCAGAATACACAGCGAATCCTGGCTTGTGGCATAGCTTCTGCACAGGCTCAGGAAATGGATGGCATCCAGCAGATTCGTCTTCCCTTCGCCGTTCATCCCCAGAAAACAGTTAATCTTAGGGGAAAGGTCAATTTCACACGAAGGAATATTCCTGTAATTTATTATGGAAAGGTGCTTGAGTATCATTTCGAACGCAAAATTACATCAATTATTTCTATTTAAGCGCATGAAACTGAAAATATCTTTGTCGAAATTTTATCATCTGCGATAATTTAGCTATTTTTGCACGTAATTTCGGTTGAACAAAAGATAAAATATTAAATAAAATGGCAAAAAACAACAAAAAAAACTACGAGGTAAACGAGTTTGATGAAGCACTGGTTGCCTCCAAGTCATTCTTCGAGAAGAACAAGAATGCAATTCTCTATGGCTGCGGTTCAGTATTAGTAATCATCATTGCAGCCCTGCTGATTCACCAGTTCTATCTTGTACCCCGTAGCAACAAGGCCGATGAGAGCCTGTTCGCTGCTCAGGAACTGTTCATGGGCGCCGAGTATGAGAAGGCACTGAACGGTGACGGTCAGAATATGGGATTCCTGGCTGTAGCTGATGAGTACGGTTGCACAAAGGCAGGTAACCTGGCTCACCTGTATGCAGGCCTCTGCTATGATCAGATTGAGAAGTACCAGGAGGCTATTGACCAGCTGGAGGACTACAGCAGCTGCGGCGATGACATGGTAAGCCCCTCTGTAATCGGAACTATCGGTAACTGCTACGCAGAACTGGGTCAGAACGAGAAGGCTGTTGAACTGCTCGTGAAGGCAGCCAAGAAAGCTGACAACAATACACTCAGCCCCATTTACCTGATTCAGGCAGGTCAGATCTATGAGTCTCTGGGTCAGGCTGACAAGGCACTTGACTGCTACAAGCAGATTAAGAGCAAGTACCAGCAGAGCATGCAGTACAACGAGATTGACAAGTATATTGAGCGTGTAACGAAGTAAATCATGGCTTCAGCATTACACAATCTTTCTGATTACGATTTCGCCTCCGTACCCGATGCCTCCGACATGAAGTTCGGCATTGTGGTAAGCGAATGGAACAGTAAAATCACAGGCGCCCTCTTACAGGGCGCTTTTGATACGCTCACACTACACGGAGCCAAGGAGGAGAATATCACCGTCAAGACCGTTCCCGGCAGTTTCGAACTGATTTTCGGCTCGGCAGCCTTTGTGAACTCCTGTAAGGTAGATGCGGTTATAGCCATCGGTTGTGTCATCAAGGGTGACACCCCCCATTTTGACTATATCTGCCAGGGAACCACTCAGGGATTATCTGAACTGAATGCCTCGGGTAACATACCCGTTATATACGGGTTACTCACCTGCAACACCATGGAGCAGGCCGAGGAACGCTGTGGCGGAATGCTCGGCAACAAAGGAGACGAGTGCGCCGTTACAGCCATCAAGATGGTTGATTATAAGAGAAGCCTGACTGATTATCAGTTCTGATTCGGCTTCTTCTGATTCCGTCCCTGTTTCTGGACAGGCTTCTGCCCGTTATTCTGCTTCTTATTGTTATGCTTCCCCTTATAATTGCCGTTCCTTTTGGAATGGCAATTTTTCTTTGCCTTTGTATCCTTTTTATAAACAGGGCCTTCCCCCAATGATGCGGGAATGGGAAGCTTCTCCACATCCTTCTCCAGGAACCGCTCAATACGGGCAAAGTACTGCTGATCCTTATCAGATACCAGCGTAATGGAACGTCCGTTCTTACCGGCTCTGGCAGTTCGCCCGATACGGTGCACATAATCCTCCTTGTCATGCGGAACATCATAGTTGATAACCAGTTGGATGTCATCAATGTCAATACCACGGGCCACAATATCCGTAGCCACCAGGATGTCTATCTTACCGCTTCTGAACTGATACATCACCTCATCACGCTCTGACTGGTCCAGGTCACTGTGCATAGCCTTGGCCTTGTATCCGGCCCTGATAATACTGATGGCCAGATCCTTGGTCTTCAGCTTACTGCTGGTAAAGATAATAACCCTCTCAGGCTTACGTTCCCTGAATATCTCCTTTACAATTCCCAGTTTCTGTGTCTCATAACAGATATAAGCATTCTGTTGGATACCCTCGGCCGGTTTGCTCAGTGACAGCTTCACCTCCACAGGATCCTTAAGCAGCTGATGGGCCAGTTGCAGAATATCCTTCGGCATAGTGGCGCTGAACATAATCGTCTGATGCTGAGGGGGCAGCTGCTTGGCAATCTGAAGGATATCATCACAGAAACCCATATCCAGCATACGGTCAGCCTCATCCAGGATGAAGAAAGAAACCCGGCTCAGGTCAATATTGCCTAATGTGATATGACTGATCAGACGTCCCGGTGTGGCAATGATAACATCCGCTCCATTCTGCATACCGCGTTTCTCCTGTTCGTAGCGTATGCCGTCATTACCGCCATATACGGCAATGCTGCTAACGTTGCTCAGATAGTAAGAGAAACCCTGCATGGCCTGATCAATCTGCTGAGCCAGCTCACGGGTAGGGGACATGATGACACAGTTGATGGCATCCTTAGGGTAACCGCCGTCCTGCAGCAGGCTGAGTACAGGAAGCAGGTAAGCAGCCGTCTTTCCCGTTCCCGTCTGGGCAATACCCATAATATCCCTTCCTTCCAGGATTGGCGGAATGGAATGCTCCTGAATAGGAGTCGTCTCGGTGAAGTTCATATCATCGAGCGCGTCAAGTACCAAGTCATTTAAGTCTAAATCGTAGAAATCCATTGTTTTTGTTATCTGGGCGCCTTCTTATAAAGATACCAGGCAATAAAGGTGAATAATATATTAGGAATCCATGCGGCAAGCATGGGGTATAATCCTGCATTGATGCAAAACGAGGCCGAAACCGTCTGCAACAGAATGTAGGTGGCGCTTAATCCGATACCGGCACCTAAGGCCAGTCCCATGCCACCCTTGCGTTTACGTGAGGACAGGGACATGCCTATTGTGGACAGAATGAATGCCGCAAAGGGAGTCGCAAACCTTTTGTGGTATTCCACCTCAAATACTTTCAGGTTCTTGCTGCCCCTGTCCTTCTGCTTCGCAATGTAAGTCAGCAACTCCTTATTGGTCATCGTCTCCTGCATGTTGCGGGTGAAAAGGAAGTCATTCGGCTCAATCGCAATGACAGAGTCTATACTGTTGTAATGCGTAATCTTCTCGCGATAGCCTTGCAGCTCACGAATGGTCACATTGTTCAGCCTCCACTGGTTGCGCACATCGCTCAGCGTATCATATTTAACCGTACTGGCGGTAAGGTGGGACACCAGTTTCTTCCCCTCGAACTTATCCAGGTTAAAGTGGATACCCGTCTTACTGATACCGTCAAAGTGCTCCATATAGGCAATCACACCGTTCTCCACCTGCAACTGCACACGGTCAGCGTAAGTGGGATTCTTCTTATTCTTCTTATACTGGCTTTCAAAGGCCAGACGTTTGATGCTACCCCTGGGAATCACCTCCGAACCCAGATAGAAGGTAGTAATGGCAATGATAAGCGAACTGATAAAGTAGGGGACCATCAGTCTTCTGAAACTCATACCCGTACTGATCATAGCAATAATCTCACTGTTGTCAGCCAGTTTCGAGGTAAAGAAGATAACGCTCAGGAAAACAAACAGAGAACTGAACAGATTCACATAATAGGGGATAAAGTTCAGATAATAGGTAAACACGATACCCTTCCACGGAGCATGGTTCGTAGTGAAATCATCCACATGCTCGTTAAAATCGAATACAACAGCAATACTGATAATCAGCAAGATGGAGAAAATGTAAGTTCCCAGAAACTTGCTTATCAGGTACTTGTCAATCCGTTTTAAGAAAGGTATCCTCATGCCTCGTCCCTCATAGTCTGTTTGTTACCCTCCGTATCATACCGCTTTTCCAGGCAGAATAGTCACCTGCCAGAATATGTTTTCTGGCCTCCTTCACCAGCCACAGGTAGAAGGCCAGGTTATGTATCGAGGCAATCTCCAGCGCCAGCAGCTCCTGCGCCTTGAACAAATGGTGCAGATAAGCACGTGAGTAGAACAGATCCACATCCGCCGTACCGTTAGGATCAATGGGTGAGAAGTCATCCTCCCACTTCTTGTTACGCATATTCATGATACCCTCACTCGTGAAAAGCATCGCATTCCGTCCGTTGCGGGTAGGCATAACACAGTCAAACATATCCACACCCCGTTCTATCGCCTCCAGCAGATTGGCAGGTGTACCCACACCCATCAGATAACGGGGCTTATCCTTAGGCAGAATCTCATTCACCACCTCAATCATCTCATACATCACATCAGTAGGCTCGCCCACAGCCAGTCCCCCGATGGCATTTCCGTCAGCCCCCTTGGCGGCAATGTATTCGGCACTCTGCCTGCGCAGGTCCTTGAACGTACAGCCCTGCACAATAGGGAAGAGGCTCTGCTGATAACCGTATAGCGGTTCCGTCTCATTAAACCTCTTGAAACATCTGTCCAGCCAGCGGTGCGTAAGTCCCATACTCTTCCTGGCATAGTTATAGTCGCTGTTACCAGGAGGGCACTCATCCAACGCCATAATAATGTCAGCGCCGATGCTGCGTTCTATATCCATCACCCTCTCAGGTGTGAAGATATGCTTACTGCCGTCAATGTGGCTGCGGAACGTACAACCCTCCTCCGTAAGCTTGCGGATACCCGTCAGAGAGAAAACCTGAAAGCCGCCGCTGTCCGTAAGGATAGGCCTGTCCCATCCGTTGAACTTATGCAGTCCGCCCGCCTTCTCCAGGATAGAAGTTCCAGGGCGAAGGTACAGGTGATACGTATTGCCCAGGATAATCTGAGCCTGCACCTGCGTCTTCAGGTCATTAACGGTAAGACCTTTCACACTGCCAACCGTACCCACCGGCATGAAGATAGGAGTCTCTATCTGTCCGTGATCCGTGGTAATCAGTCCCGCACGTGCCTGCGTCTTGTCGTCTGTATGTAATAGTTGGAATGTCATGTTATTATGCGTCCTTCTTTTCCTCGTCCAATTCGAATTTCATGGCATTCTTCACCTTCTCATCCAGCAGAGCGAAGTCCAGCACATCAGCAATCGTCTCCACATAGTGGAAAGTCAGCCCCGTCAGATACATCTGCGGAATCTCCTCAATATCCTTCCTGTTATCCTGACAGATAACAATCTCAGTAATACCGGCCCGCTTGGCAGCCAGAATCTTCTCCTTGATTCCACCCACCGGAAGCACCTTGCCGCGCAGCGTAATCTCGCCCGTCATAGCCAGGTTCTTACGTACCTTACGCTGCGTCAGAATGCTGGCAATACTCGTGGCAATCGTCACACCGGCACTGGGACCGTCCTTAGGAACAGCACCCTCAGGTACATGAATATGAATATTGTAATTGTCAAAGATACGGTTGTCAATATCCAGCTCACCGGCATGCGCCTTAATGTATTCCAATGCCAGCATCGCACTCTCCTTCATCACATCTCCCAGATTACCCGTAAGGGTCAGCTTAGCAGCCTTTCCCTTGCTAAGGCTGGTCTCAATGAAAAGAATCTCGCCGCCCACACTCGTCCAAGCCAGACCGGTCACAACACCAGCGAACTCATTACCCTGGTAGATATCCCTGTTGAAGAGCGGCTTGCCCAGGAGCTCCTCAATATAGCTCTCGTTCATAACCAGCTTATCCTTAATCTCACCCTTGGCCACTTTCAGAGCCGTTTTGCGGAACAGCTTGTCAATCTGCTTCTCCAGACCGCGCACACCGCTTTCACGGGTATATTTCTCCACCAGGAATTCCAGTGACTTCTTAGGCAGCTTCAGATTATCCAGCCCGTCCAGACCGTTCTCCATCATCTTCTTCGGAACCAGGTGACGTTTACCTATCTCCACCTTCTCCTCCGTGATGTAACCGCCTAATTCTATAAGCTCCATTCTGTCCAGCAGCGGACGCGGAATGGTATTGGTATCATTCGCCGTAGCAATGAACATAACCTGGCTCAGGTCATAGTCCATATCCAGATAATTGTCATGGAAGGCATTGTTCTGCTCAGGGTCCAGCACCTCCAGAAGAGCCGACGAGGGATCCCCGTGCACGTTATTCGTTGAAATCTTGTCAATCTCGTCCAGAATAAACACCGGGTTGCCGCTTCCGGCCTTCTGCATACCCTTGATGATACGGCCCGGCATAGCCCCCACGTACGTCCTGCGGTGACCGCGAATCTCACTCTCGTCATGCACACCGCCCAGGCTGATTCTCACATACTTCCTGTTCAGGGCACTCGCAATGCTGCGGCCCAGACTCGTCTTACCCACACCCGGAGGGCCGTACAGACAGATGATAGGACTCTTTCTGTCCTTACGCATCTTCAGGACAGCCAGGTGTTCCAGAATACGTTCCTTCACCTTCTCCATCCCATAGTGGTCATGATTCAGAATCTTCTCCGCATTGGCAATGCTCATATTGTCACGCGTATATTCATTCCAGGGCAGCTGAATGACAGACTGCAGATAAGTCAGCTGCACATTATAGTCAGGGGACTGAATGTTAATCCTTCCCAGCTTGCTCACCTCCTTCAGGAAGTAGTCACGCGCATCCTGGCTCCACTTCTTCTTCTCAGCCTCCTCACGCAGCCTGGTCAGATCCTCCTGTTTCACCGAGAAATCATCCTTGTTGCCCAGCTCAGCCTGAATGTTCTTAACCTCCTGCATCAGAAAGTACTCACGCTGCTGCTGGTCCAGGTCAGACTGCGTCTTACGCTCAATGTTACGCTTGATCTTCGCCAGATCCAGCAGATTATTGATAATGCGAATACAGTTAGCCAGTCTGTCATGCTCCGTCTGGCACGAAAGCAGATTGTACTTCTGCTTCACGTCAATGGGCAGATAGCTGCAGAAAACATTCATCATGAAGGTAGAAGTCGTCAGCCCGTTCAGGAAGTTACTGACCTCAGTCGGATAGCTGTCCAGCAAGTGCGTCAGATCGTTGAACTTCTCCTTCAGCATATTCAGCATAGCAAAGTATTCCTCCTTCTCAGAGGGCGCCGGCATGATATCCGTTCTGTCAGCCACCACACCTTCAAATCCGTTCTTCGTATGGTTGAACTCCACCAGCTCAACCCTGTTCATAGCCTGCAACAGCGCAGTATAAGTATTGTCAGGCAGCTTCATCAGGTGAACCAGCCTGCACACACATCCCAGTGGGTATAAATCATCCAGGTAAGGCACATTTACATCCTCCTTCTTCTGGGTGAATGTAGCTAATATACCATCCGTCTTCTCAGCCATCTTGACAGCCTTGATACTGTTTGACCGTCCTATGCTGATGGGAATGATGGTGCCGGGAAACAACGTATTGTCCCTAAGTGGAAGTATGGGCATTTTTCCTTCGTTGTGCTGATGAATCAGTTTCTCCGAGTCCGGATTGAATTCAGCAACGAATGAAAGACTTTGTGGTTTTTTGAATTCTAACATAGATGTTTACAAGTCAATTTTATGAGATGCAATTTTTTTAAAGTGTGCAAAGATACATAAAATAATTCACTATTCAGTTAGTCTGAATATTAAAATTATGTATAAAGGCATTTTTGTCTCCCCAACATTTCTATTATTAATATATTTTCCGTACTTTTGCACACGTTTTTTTTAAATCACAGTTGAATGAATTTATATTTAAGGTACTTCGATAACGAAGTTTTCGCATATTCCATTGACGAGGCTTTTGATTTTCTTGAATCCATCCCTGAAATCGTGCTGGATGAGTTTCTCATGAACGACATCGCCCAGTATGTTGAAGGGCCCAACATGTATCCTAAAAGATATAAGGTACACGGCAAGGCCTATTTCATCATCATCAAGACCACAGCCGCCAGCATGGAGGAATTCAAGAGCAACGGCGCAGCCGCCCATAGCAACCAGCCTGCCCAGCCCAAGGCCAAGAACGACCCCAACTCCGACTACAACCCCGGATGGTATGACGGTTCCGTCATGTTCAAGCGCGTCATCCCCATTCCGCAGACCCAGAAGTTCCAGTATGTGGACACCTTCTTCGTAGCCCGCGTCAAGGCTGTCAGCAAGCAGGACTGCTACAATAAGATTATAGACCATCTGCGTTCCCGCAGCGATATAGATACCCGAAGCCAGTTCCCCAGCATAAAAGGACGTAACTTTGAGTGCGTGTACCACGGAATGGAAATTGAATAACCCCGTCAGTTCCATACATCCGTGAAGCCGTCCATACTCAGTGTAACCCTGCTAACGGGCTTTTGTGTTTTTGCCTATGCCGATAATAAGCCGAAGACAGAAATAGAAAAGCATTACGCCCAGGAATACGTCATACCCATTCCTGACCCCCAATACCTGCCTGATATGCCGGACCGTCCCCTCAGGATAGTTCCGGAAATCAGGCTGCATAATATCCGGCCCCACAGGGAACCCTCCACATACGGGATTGACGTATCCCATCATCAGGGCTCCATTAACTGGAATATGGTAGCCACAGACCCCAATGCCAGTTTCGTATATATCAAGGGAACAGAATCCACCTCACATATTGATGACGAGTATCAGCGAAACATCCGCGAGGCCAGGCGAATGGGAATCCCCGTAGGAACCTACCACTTCTTCAGCCCCAAAGCCAGCGGCCTGATACAGTTCCAGAACTTCTCATCCAATTTTGACATCAGGATGCAGGACCTCATCCCCGTAGTGGATGTTGAACATCGCGGCAAGGTATCCCTGGCCTATTTCCATACCCAGCTTAAAACCCTGCTCGAGGAGATAGAGCGCGCCTATGGCGTCAGACCCATCATCTATACAGGCGTCAACTTCTATAACAAATACCTATCAGGCATGTACCGCAAGTACAAATTCTTCATCGCACGGTACAATACCGATGAACAGCCCGAACTCTGTGACGATGTCCCCATCGTCCTGTGGCAGTTCACCTCACAGGGGTATGTCAACGGAATCCGAGGCCATGTTGACCGCAGCTGCCTGCTGGACAACTACAGCCTGCATGACATCATGCTTCCCCCCAACCTCTAACCTCTAACCTCTAACCTCTTACCCCTACAAATACGGATTATTCCTCACCTCCCAAGCCACAGAACTCTTCGGCCCGTGTCCTGAATAGATAACCGTATCAGCCGGCAGCGTGATAATCTTGTTACGGATGCTCGCCAGTTCCTCCTCCAGGTTTCCGCCCGGAAGGTCAGTACGTCCTATACTGCCCTGGAACAGCGTATCGCCTGTAAACAGCGTATTAGCCGACTCAATGTAATAGCTCAGCCCGCCAGGCGTATGCCCAGGCGTATGCAGCACCCTGATAACCGTATTCCCTAACAGGAAAGTCTCACCCTCGTCAATATAGCGTTCAACGGCCGGAAGGTTCCAGTTCATAGACAGGCGGAACATACTGGTCATCTCAGGAACATCACTGTAGATAGCCTCCTCAGCCCTGTGACACAAAGGCTTCAGCCCGTACGTCTCCTGAATAAAGGACAAACCCCAGATATGATCAAAGTGCATGTGCGTCTGCAGCGCATACTTCAAATGCAGGTTCTCCCTGGTAATGAAATCACTTACAACAGCATTTTCACGGTTGTTACTCATGCCGGCGTCAATGATGGCAGCCTCCAGGCTCACCTCATCCCAGATAATATAGGTATTCTCACCTACAGGGTTAAATGTGAATGCTTTCGTTAACATAGTTGTGTATATACAATTTTCTTGGTTTCAAAAAACGGTTCCTCAAAGTAATCCGTCAGCGGATAAATCTCCGTCTGGTTCTTCAGCGGCAAAGTCTCGTTAGCCAGCTCACCGCCCTTCAGGCAGATAATACCGTTAGGCAAGGCATTGATCTGCTCCTTACTGATATTCTTACGGATAATCTTCACCAGGTCAGCCAGCGGCATCACCGCACGTGATACCACAAAGTGGAACTTCTCCTTAATCTCCTCCGCACGGCACCATTGTGTCGTCACATTCGGCAGCGCCAGCGCATTCGTCACCTCCTGGCAGACCCTGATTTTCTTACCGATGGAATCCACCAGGTGGAAATGCGTCTCAGGGAACATAATCGCCAGCGGAATACCAGGGAATCCGCCTCCCGTTCCCAAATCCATCACCTGCGTCCCAGGCTTGAAGCGTATCAGCTCCGCAATCGCCAGCGAGTGCAGCACATGATGCTCATACAGATTGTCAATATCCTTGCGTGATATAACATTAATCTTCGCATTCCAGTCATGGTACAGCTCATCCAGCTGCCGGAACTTGTTAATCTGGTCCTCCGTCAGATTCGGAAAGTATTTCAGAATTATCTCCATTATCGTTTAGCAACTTATTTTATTTATTATTAGGGGCAAGGGGCAAGGGGCAAGGAGCAAGGGGCAAGAGGATAGTTCTGCACCTGTTCGGTATCGTCCTTTTAACTTCCTCTTTTAACTTCCTTCTTTAACTTCCTTCTTTAACTTCCTTCTTTAACTTCCTTCTTTAACTTCCTTCTTTAACTTCCTTCTTTAACTTCCTTTCTTACAACTCCTGGATAAGCCCTTTCAGCTCTTCGTAGGATAGCCTGGCAAAGATGAAACCCTCGGACCACGGAGCAATCTCGTACGGATTGTAGCAGAACAGCACACCGTCCTTCTCCAACAGGAAATTCGAATCCGAGATATACACATCACCTAAGGAGAAGATGCCCCGCTTCTCAATCAGCTCATCCTCCGTCTCACACTCATTCTCACGGATGATTTTAGCCTTAATCAGCTTCAGCACAGCCTTCTCTTTCTTACCGAAGAAAGCCTTGGCCGTAATCATCTTACCGCTATCCTTCCAGAAGTTGATGTAACTCTCCATCGCACCGCCATGCGCGCCGCCCGTGTACATCTCAGTCCTGCTGATGTAGGCAATCACACCCTCAGCCGCACTGTCCGCCAGACGGCCCTTCAGCGTGTACTCATACTCATAAGAGTCCTGGTACTCATTGTCAGGGTCATAAAACTCCTTCAGCTCCTTCTCATATTCCTGGCACAGCGAGTCCGCGAACACCCTCTTAGCCTCCTCCAGCGGCATCCCGCTCTTACCGAACAGGAAAGTCGTCAGCCGCCCGTTAATCAGCTCCGCCGCCTGACTCTTGCCCTCGGCATATCTCACCTCAATGTCAATGGTATAATTAGGTCTTTCAGTATCCAGGACCTTCCCTTTCTTACTGAAACCGGTCTTACTGAAGGTCAGCACCTCAGCCTGAACGGCGGAATCCCCGTCCTCAGCGGACTGCTCCCCGTTCGTGTTCCTGTTGCCTTCCCAGCAGGATGCCAGCAGCAGGGCAGTGATAAGCAATGACAGTTTATTTCTCATGTTTGAAAATAATATATAAGAATGCAACAATTCCCAGAACAAACGGGTAATACAGGTAAGGTATAATCTCCAGCGGATTCACCCGTGCCAGGCCCGATGCTATCAGCATCTGAGCACCATACGGAATAATACTCTGCGCAAAGCAGCTGAACGTATCCAGGATACTGGCCGTACGTCTGGGGTCAATCCTGTAAATGGCCGAAATCTCCTTAGCCAGCTGACCCGTAGTCAGGATGGCAATGGTATTATTGGCCGTACAGAAGTCCGTCAGCGTCACCAGGCCCGCAATGCTCAGCTCAGCACCCGTCTTATTCGTAATCCGGGCTGTCAGCCTGCTTTTCAGGTAAGCAATGCCGCCCATCTCCTTAATCGCCTCAATCATACCGCCCGCCAGCAGCGTAACGATAATCAGCTCACTCATACCCATGATACCGTCATTCATCGCAGCGGACCACTCAGCCAGCGTCAGCTTCTCATTCAGGATACCTATGGCACCCGCCAGCAGCGTACCCGATGAAAGCAGCAGCATCACATTCAGTCCGCACACGGCAGATACTAATATATATATATAAGGTATAATAAGCAGGTAGTTAATCTCCTTGTCAAAGGCCGCCGCCGCCATCTCCTTACCCGCAATCAGATAGAAAACCATTGTAATCACAGCCGACGGCAGGGCAATCTTCAGATTATAGCGGAACTTATCCTTCAGTTTACACCCCTGCGTCTTCGTAGCCATAATCGTAGTATCCGATATAAAGCTCAGGTTATCCCCGAAGTAAGAACCGCCCACAATCACCGCCACCAGCAGCGGAATGCTCTGTCCGGACTCCTCCGCAATGCCGCAGGCAATAGGCGTCAGCGCCGCAATCGTACCCACACTCGTGCCAATGCTCAGGGACACAAAGCACGATGCCAGGAACAGTCCGCACAGCATCATCCTCATCGGCATCACACTCAGCGTCAGGTTCACCGTAGCCTCAATGGCCCCCATCTGCTTAGCCGTAGCCGCAAAGGCCCCCGCCAGGACGAAAATCAGCACCATCGTCATAATATCCTTCTTGGCCGCACCCTTTGCCAGCACCTCAAAGCGGGACTCAATGCTGCGTCCCCTCATTATCATCATCGCATACAAACAGGATACCAGGAATGATACAATTATTGACGCCGCATAGAAATCACCACATACAATACCGGATGTAGTGTATATAGCCAAGAATACCAGAAGCGGACTGATAGCAAGCAGTCCCTTGGTGCCTTTTATCCTATCTTCCATATGGCGAAATTAAATATAATAATTGATATTTAGTGCAAATTCTATACATTTTTGATGTTTTGTGTTAAAAAAACATAGTGTTTTTGGTGGCATTTCGCAAAAATTGTATAACTTTGCCATACAAATGAATCATTAACCGTATATATCGTACAATTAAATAGATGGCAAAAATAGTTACAATGGGCGAGATTATGCTTCGCCTCTCAACCCCAGGGAACAATAGGTTTATCCAGTCAGATTCCTTTGACATCAACTATGGTGGCGGAGAGGCAAATGTAGCAGTCAGCTTGTCCAATTATGGCCATGATGCCTTTTTTGTCAGTAAGGTTCCGGCCCATGAAATCGGTCAGGCCGCAGTCAACAGCCTCAGGAAGTTCGGTGTCCACACCAAGTTCCTGGCCCGCGGCGGTGAAAGGTTAGGTATCTACTACCTCGAGACCGGTTCCAGCCTGCGCCCCAGTAAGGTAATCTATGACCGTAACCACAGCAGTATGGGCGAGGCCCGCCCCCAGGACTTTGATTATGAGAGAATCTTTGCCGAGGCCGACTGGTTCCACTGGAGCGGCATCACACCCGCCATCAGCGACACCGCTGCCGACTGTGTCCTTCAGGCCTGCATCGTAGCCAAGCGTATGGGCGTAACCGTCAGCTGCGACCTCAATTTCCGTAAGAAACTCTGGACTCCCGAGAAGGCACAGAGCATCATGCGTCCCCTCATGCAGTACGTGGATGTATGTATCGGCAATGAAGAGGATGCCGAGAAGTGTCTCGGCTTCAAGGCCGCCTCAGACGTAGAGGCCGGCCGCACCGAAGCCGAAGACTACAAGGACATCTTCAGCCAGATGCAGCAGGAGTTCGGCTTCAAGTACGTAGTCACCACCCTGCGTGAGAGCTTCAGCGCCTCCAATAACGGCTGGAAAGCCATGATCTATGACGGCAGGGAATTCTATACCAGCCGCCGCTATGAGATTACCCCCATTGTGGACAGGGTAGGGGGCGGCGACAGCTTCAGCGCCGGCATCATACACGGCCTCGTGAACGGCATGTCCCAGAGTGACGCCCTCGAGTTCGCCGTAGCCGCCAGCGCCCTCAAGCACACCATCCCAGGTGATGTCAATATGGTAAGTATTAAGGAAGTGGAATCGTTGGTAGCAGGACACACCAACGGCAGAGTTGACAGATAAGAACAGAAAATGGCAAAATTTGACAAGATACAAGTAATCCTCAAGATGCAGGAGACAGGCATGGTCCCCGTCTTCTATCATTCTGACGCAGAGGTAGCCAAGCAGGTCATCCGGGCCTGCTACCAGGGTGGCGTACGCGCCTTCGAGTTCACTAACCGGGGTGATTTCGCACACCAGGTCTTTGCCGAGTGTGTAAAGTTCGCCGCCAGCGAATGTCCTGATATGGCCATAGGCGTAGGCTCCGTCGTAGATGCCCCCACCGCCAGCCTTTATATCCAGCTCGGAGCCTGCTTCGTAGTCGGCCCCCTGCTCAACCCAGATGTCGCCAAAGTCTGCAACCGCCGTCAGATACCCTATATCCCCGGCTGCGGCTCCGTAACCGAGATAGGCTATGCCCAGGAACTCGGCTGCGAAGTCACCAAAGTCTTCCCAGGTGATGTCTATGGCCCCGCCTTCGTCAAGAGCGTCATGGCCCCCTGTCCCTGGAGCCGTATCATGGTCACCGGCGGCGTATCACCCACCCGTGAGAACCTCACCGCATGGATGAAAGCCGGCGCCTTCTGCGTAGGAATGGGCAGCAACCTCTTCCCCAAAGACATTATCGCCGCCGAAAACTGGCAGTACATAACAGACAAGTGTAAGGAGTCCCTGTCCTATATCCGATAGAGGTTAAGGAATTACGGATCTACGGAATTACGGAATAACGGAACTACGGAATTACGGACTGGAATTAAAAATAAAATTCAACTTTTATTTTGTTCTTCTTGCGGTTTGCCGTAACTTTGCAGTCGCTTATATAACAAGTGACGTATGAGTAGCAAGAATAAGAAGAATAAAGCGCCGCGTTGGTTCGTTCCCGCAGGAATGGAACCGACAGAAATGGACCGTATTATACTCGGCTGGCAGGAAAAGGGCAAACTTGTACCCACCCCCGGCCTGATCAAGACCAAAGAACAGATTCAGGGCATCCGCAAAGCCGGTGACCTCAATACCGCCGTACTGGACCACGTAGCCCAGCACATACGTGAAGGTATCAGCACCCTGCAGATTGACAAACTGGTGTATGACTTCACCACCGCACACGGCGGCATCCCAGCACCCCTCCATTATGAAGGCTATCCCAACTCATGCTGCACCAGCATCAATGATGTAGTATGTCACGGTATCCCCAATGAATATGATATTCTGGAGGAAGGTGACATCATCAACGTAGATTGTACCACCATCCTGAACGGCTACTATGCCGATGCCAGCCGCATGTTCATCATCGGCAAAACCACCCCCGAGCGCAAACGCCTGGTGGATATCGCCTGGGAATGCCTTAAGATAGGGGAGAAAGTCTGCTCCCAGCCCTACGTCTTCGTAGGAGATGTAGGCAACGCCATAGCCAACTACGCCCATAAGAACGGCTGCACCGTAGTCCGTGACCTCTGCGGTCATGGGGTAGGGCTCGAGTTTCATGAGGAGCCCGATGTGGAACACTACGGCAAGAAAGGCACCGGCATGCTCCTGGTACCCGGTATGACCTTCACCATTGAGCCCATGATCAATGCCGGTGACTGGCAAGTCTGCGGCGATGAGGAGGATGAGACAGACTGGATAGTCCTCACCGAGGACGCATCAGACTCCGCCCAGTGGGAACATACCTACGTCATGACAGAAAACGGAGTGGAAATCTTAACGCATTAGCACATGGAAAAGCCTACTTATATCCTTGGCATAGAAAGCAGTTGCGATGACACATCGGCAGCCGTCATCCGTGACGGCATCCTGCTCAGCAACGTAACTGCCAGCCAAGCCGTACACATGGAGTACGGAGGCGTAGTCCCCGAACTGGCCAGCCGCGCCCACCAGCAGAACATAGTCCCCGTAGTGGATACCGCCCTGAAGAAGGCCGGCATAGAGCGCGAGCAGCTCTCCGCCATCGCCTTCACACGCGGCCCGGGACTCATGGGCTCCCTCCTGGTAGGCGTCTCCTTCGCCAAGGGCCTCGCCCTCTCCTTAGGAATCCCCCTGATTGACGTCAATCACCTGCAAGGGCACATTCTGGCCCATTTCATACACACCCCCGATGATGACTACGTATCACCAGAGTTCCCCTTCCTCTGCCTGCTCGTCAGCGGCGGAAACAGCCAGATAGTACTGGTCAAATCCTATCATGAGATGGAAATCATCGGCCAGACCATAGATGACGCAGCAGGTGAAGCCATAGACAAATGCTCCAAGGTCATGGGCCTCGGCTACCCAGGCGGCCCCATCATTGATAAACTCGCCCGTCAGGGAAACCCCGAAGCCTTCACCTTCGCCAAGCCCAATATCCCAGGATATGACTACAGCTTCAGCGGCCTGAAGACCAGCTTCCTGTACTCCCTGCGCAACTGGATGGCCGAAGACCCCGACTTCATCCAGCACCACCTGAATGACCTGGCCGCCTCGCTCGAGAAAACCATCGTGGACATCCTCATGAAGAAACTGCGCCTGGCAGCCAAGGACCTGGGCATAAAACAGGTAGCCGTAGCCGGCGGCGTATCCGCCAATAACGGCCTCAGGAACGCCTTCCATGACTACGCCCGCCGATACGGCTGGCAAGTCTTCATCCCCAAGTTCAGTTACACCACGGACAACGCAGCCATGATAGCCATAACAGGCTATTATAAATACCTGAATAAGGAGTTTTGTCCCGTTTCAGCTCCGGCCTATAGCAGAAATGTGATTTAAATCAAAAAAATAAGGCAAACTGTTTGGCATTCAGATAAATTATTGTACCTTTGTGCCCTGTTTGGAAGAAGTTGTATTTGGAATAGACTAAAAACGAAAGGTAGAAATGTCTAAGATTTGTCAAATTACAGGGAAAAAGGCCATGATCGGCAACAACGTTTCCCACTCAAAGCGTCGCACTAAGAGACACTTCGACGTGAACCTGTTCACCAAGAAGTTCTATTATGTTGAGGAGGACTGCTGGATTTCATTGAGCATCAGTGCTGCTGGTCTGCGCTATATCAATA
>JAEEGK010005934.1_pt1 | contig 29496 bp, 24 predicted proteins | sample 8958771 | NCBI WGS metagenome assembly JAEEGK01 (sample SAMN16246547, study PRJNA631951) | gut metagenome | biome: gut microbiome; feature: rumen; material: SC-attached | host: Bos | place: Iran: Karaj | collected 2018-10 | reverse complement strand
AGACAAAGAAGGGCTGGCTACATCTGGCTCATGGCGTACGTGCCACAGCCGACGGCCTGCGCTATGTGCTCTATATGTATATGACTGCGCTGGACGATCCCACGAAGGTGATAGCTCAGCCGGGTGGCTATTTCCTTGTGCCAGAGGGCGACGAGTACCTGGGCGATGTGATGAACGTGGCCTTCGCCAACGGCTGGATTGCAGATGGGGACGGCAAGGTGTTCATCTACTACGCTTCGGCTGACACCCGTATGCATGTGGCGACATCGACCGTTGACAGGCTCATCGACTACTGTATGAATACGCCTGAGGATGGCCTGACCACTGCTGCCAGCGTGGAGACTATCAAGCGCCTTGTGGCCAAGAATCGCGCCAACAAATCGTAAATTGTAAATCATAAATAACAAGATCTATGGCAAAGACTAAATTAATCGAAAAGATCGGTTATGGCTTCGGTGATATGTCATCATCGACCTTTTGGAAGGTGTTCTCTTACTATCTTCCTATCTTCTATTCAAACATCTTCGGCCTCTCGCTGATTGATGCAGGTGTGCTTGTGCTCGTCACTCGTATCTGGGACGCTGTCTCTGACCCGATGATGGGTATCATCGCCGACCGTACGAACACGAAATGGGGTAAGTACCGTCCCTACCTGTTGTGGGTGGCACCGTTCTTCTCCATCTGTGGTATCCTGCTGTTTACCACACCCGATTGGGACTATGGCGCAAAACTGATTTGGGCGTACATCACTTACATCATGATGATGACGGTCTATACGGGTATCAACGTGCCGTATGGAGCGATGCTGGGTGTGATGACGGACGATACGAATGAGAAGACCGTGTTCTCCTCGTTCCGTATGTTCTTCGCATACGGCGGTTCGTTCCTCGCCCTGTTCCTCTGGGAACCCCTGACCAACAGACTTGGTGGGTATAAGTCGCCTGAGGGCTGGTTCTGGGCTATGTGTGTCATCGCGTCTGCCTGCTTTGTGATGTTCATCCTCTGCTTCCTGCTGACGAAGGAACATCTGAAGACCGTATCGACGGTGAGTGTGGGTAGTGACTTTAAGTCGTTACTGTCTAACAAGCCTTGGTGGCTACTCATTGGTGCCGCCTTGTGTTCTAACTTGTTCAACACGGTGCGCGGTGCAACGGTGGCTTACTTCTTCCTTGATATCATCGGTCCGGATGTGCAGTTGACGTTCTTTGGTCTGATGTTCCTTTTCTATTCTGGTCTGTTCCTGGGTATCGGCGAGGTGGCCAATATGGCTGGTGTCGCCCTTTGTGTGCCCATCGCCCAGAAGCTTGGTAAGAAGACCACCTTCATCCTGGTGAATGCCGCCTTGGTGGTGTTCAGTATCTCCTTCTTCTTCGTGCCTTGCACACCGGAGGGCTTCTGGATGATGCTTATTTTGCAGGTAATCATCTCCATCTTCACAGGTATTATGTCGCCGCTGATCTGGAGTATGTATGCTGACGTGAGTGACTATGCAGAGTTGAAGTACCAGACTGCTTCTACGGGTCTGATCTTCTCGTCGGCCTCAATGGCTCAGAAATTTGGTGGTGCCATCGGTGGTGCTGCTGTGCTGTGGCTCCTCTCCGGCTTCGGCTATATCACGGATGCGGCCCAGTTGGAGGCAGGTGTTGTGCAGCCTGAGAGTGCGCTGATGGTGCTGCGCTGGCTCATGAGCTTCATCCCGGCTATGGTGGCTGGCTTGGCTATCATCGTGGTGTGGTTCTATCCGCTGACTACCAAGCGTGTGGAGGAGATCAACAGAGAGTTGAAGAAAGCACGTGAGTTTGACGCATAACACATCGATGATGTCAGTTAAAACAATGAGACAAGAGATGCAGGATGTATTGGAAAACAACATCCTGCGTTTATGGCAGACCAAGATGGTTGACCGCGAGAATGGCGGATTCTATGGACGTATAGACGGACATAATGTGCTCCATCCGGAGGCAGAGAAGGGTGCCATCCTCAATGCCCGTATCCTCTGGTCGTTCTCTGCAGCCTATCGGGTGATGAGGAAGCCTGAGTATCTGGAGATGGCCACAAGGGCGAGGGATTATTTCATTGAGCATTTTATCGATACAGAGTTTGGCGGTGTCTTTTGGAGTGTCGATTACAAGGGGAATCCCCTCGACACCAAGAAGCAGTTCTATGCCATCGGCTTTGCTATCTATGGACTCTCAGAATATGCACGGGCTACTGGCGACAGGGAGGCTCTTGACTATGCGTTGCAACTCTATGACTGCATTGAGGAGCACGCATTGGATCGTGAGCATAACGGTTATATTGAAGCCTGTACGCGAGATTGGGGGGAGATTGCAGACATGCGCCTCTCTGAATTTGACGCGAACTTCCCTAAGTCGCAGAACACCCATCTGCACATCATAGAGCCTTATACGAACCTGTTGCGATGCCTGAAAGAGATGCATGCTCAAGAATCGTGCGACTATGTGCCTGTTCTCGGGTCTGTGCTCCCCATTGGCGTGAGTGTGCCTATGGAGACGATGATTAGGGTGGAGGCCTCGTTGCGCAATCTGATTGACATTTTCACGGATAGGATCCTGAACCCAGAGACTCATCATCTCGACCTCTTCTTTGAGATGGACTGGACGCGTGGTGCTGGACATCTGGAGAGTTATGGCCACGATATCGAGTGCTCATGGCTGATGCATGAGGCTGCCCTTGTGTTGGGCGACGAGAAAGTGCTGAGAAAGGTGGAGGGCATCGTGCGTATTGTGGCGAAAGCCTCAGAGAAGGGTCTGCGTCCAGACGGAGCTATGATCCATGAGGCCAATCTTGATACAGGCCATGTGGATGATGATCTTCACTGGTGGGTTCAGGCTGAGAATGTTGTGGGATGGTTTAATATCTGGCAGCACTTTGGCGACGAAGAAGCCTTTGACCGGGCAGAGCGTTGTTGGACGTATATCAAGGAACAGCTGATTGACTGGGAGAATGGCGAGTGGTTCTGGAGCCGTCGACCTGACGGATCACTGAACCTCGACGATGATAAGGCGGGGTTCTGGAAGTGTCCCTATCACAACAGTCGTATGTGTCTGGAAATCATAGAAAGGACGGAGGCTATGTAGTCTCCGTCTTTTTCTTCTTGCCGAATAGTTTCTTGAAGAAGCCTTTCTTCTCACCATCCTGAGACTCGCCTTTCTGCTGCTTCTCCAGTTCCTTTTGTTGCTTCTCCTTTTCCTTTTGGGCTTTCTTCGCCTGCTTTTCCTGTTCCTTCTGAGCCTTCTTCGCCTCCTTCTCCTGCTTCTTCTGTTCCTTTTTCGCCTGTTTGTCCAGCTTCTTCTGCTCTTTGCGCTCAGCCCTTTGAGCCTTGTACTCTTCGGTCTCTTTATGGAACTTGATGCCAGGTTTAGTGATCTTCATCTTCTGCATTTGGTCTGTGTCGGTGAAAGAGTAGGAGAAATACAGATCCCTGATCCTGCCGCTCTGGTACACGTCGCCAGTGGCAACGGCGCCGTCGCTGTTGAGTGTGGCAGTGAGGTTACGGATATGGATACCCTTAAAGGCAACGTCATTGACTGTCGCATTGAAGAAACCGATGGGCAGTTTGCCGCCTTTCGCCTTGCGCATCTTGGCTGTACGAGGTTTACTGATGTCGATGGTGAAATTGGCTGAGGCATCCATCGGCCCCATACCCTTCAAGTTCATCACCTTGCCCAGTTGGAGGTTGTTGGAACTGACCTTTCCGTTGACATATTTATTCAGTTCGTCTAACGCGAACTCAAAGTTGAGGTTGCCGGCAGCCGTCTTCAACAGTCCTCTGAAGATCTCCTTTTTATATAATACGTCGAAACTGCCCGTATAGTTGATGTCGCCCAGGTTGTTGAGTTGGTTCATCATCAGCTTCTTGGTGGCAAACTGGTTGATAATCTTTTCTGTAACGCCCGTTTTGGCGGTCATGCTGTTGATATCGAACTTGACGTGGAGCTTGTATTTGTCTTTCAAGTCGGTGATACCGCCTGTGGCAGCGAGTTGCAGTTTCTTGTCGTTGGTGCTTACCTTCACGTTGCGGAAGCTGATGGAGTTTTTGTTGCCCTTCATCGTCAGGCTGAGGTTGAGGGGCAGCGTGAAGTTCTTCAGCACAGGGGCGAAGGTTCTGGAGATGTCTTTCAAGTAGGCCGTACCAGTAATGACACCCGTAGAGTAGGAGAATTCGCGTCCTTCTTTCTTGCTGGGCAGCACGATTGCACCGCTGGTGATATTGAGGACGGTGCTCTTCTGCTGGACACAGATTTCTCGCAGGTCAATCTTGTCCTTGACATATTTGAATTTTGCCTGGAGTTTGCGGATGTCGATGCCGGTGATGGAGTCTTTGGCTGTGAACTCATTCAGGTGTCCAGTGATACCATTTTTGCTGATGGAGTCAAGCACCACATGGAAATTGGCGATGACGTCCAGATGTTTGGCATCAAAGAAACCGCGCTTGGGACGACCAGTGTTCTTACGGGGCAGATGGTTGTCGTTCTTGTAATGGGCTTGTTTCACCGTAGCACTGTATCGCCCGCGGTCTGCATTGACGGTCAGATGGCCGATAGCCGCCTGATTGTCCACCATGATATTGCGCTTCTTCCACAGCGATTGCCACATGTAGGATACATCGTACACATCCACCTTGAATATCTGTTGCTCAAGGTCGCCGTTGAGTTTCAGATGGCCGAGGGAAGCGCTGTATGGTTTCAGTCCTGCTTTGAAGGTTGTGTCGCAGACGAGGGTGACGCTGTCTATCTCAACGGTCTGGCCACTAATCCAGCCATTGTTGTAACTGGCCTGACGTAGGTATATGTCGAGTTCGTTGTGCTTGACGCGGACATCCTTCAACGACGCGGCGCTGATGTCAAACTCCATCTTGCTTTTCGTCTTCTTTTTCTTTTCCTCTTTCGTCTTGTCCTTAGGCTTCTTGAAGGCGTCGATCACAAACTGATAGTTGGCGGGTTCTTCCTTTGAGGGTTTCAGCAGCAGGGCCTTGGCACCAATGAGCTCTGCCTGCTCGATGACGATCTTTTTTTGCAGCAGCTTCATCAGCACAAGGTTGGCAGAAACCTTCTCCACCCTGAGCATCTCGCGCTGTTGACGGTCGTCTATCTTGATGCCGTAGAGATTGAGGTCCAGGTTGAACATGTTGACGCTGATGCTGTCGATCTCCACCTTGGTATCCAGTTTGAGTCGCAATTCTTGTACAATGTCGTCCAGCACCTTTTTCTGGAGAGACTTGTTGTTGAGGGCTATTAATGCCGCTCCCAGCAGTGCGACGACTACTGCCAGGGTGCCTCCAACGATCTTTAGTATTTTCTTGATTATCTTATTCATTGCTATTGTTGTTGCTGCAAAGTTAGGTATTTATTTCCTTTCCACCAAATAATCAGTCAGATTTTTCACCAATTATTTGGAAGTCTCAGATTATTTACGTAAATTTGCGCCCTATTTGTAATGATTAGGCAAAACTTGTATGAGAAAACAATTATTGATATTACTGTTGTTCGTGTGTGGTGCGACGCAGGTGTGGGCTGGGACGAAGATGAATGAGCGTCCTAAGTTGGTGGTGGGAATCGTGGTAGATCAGATGCGATGGGACTACCTGCCCAGGTATTATGACCAGTTTGGCGACGATGGCTTCAAACGGCTCATCGAGGAGGGATTCTCCTGTGACAACTGCCTGATCAACTATCTGCCGACGGTGACAGCCATCGGACATACGAGTGCCTATACTGGTGCGACACCTGCCTTGCATGGCATCTGTGGCAACGACTTCTTCATCGACGATACACGTGTGTATTGTTGTGGTGATACGACAGTGAACTGTGTCGGCAGCGACTCCAAGAAAGGAATGATGTCGCCTCGCAATCTGCTCTCAACGACCATCGGCGACCAGCTGAGGATGCACACCGACTTCCGTTCTAAGGTAATCGGCGTGTCGTATAAGGACCGTGCTGCTATCTTTCCCGCAGGACGTTCTGCCAATGCCGCCTACTGGCTTGATGCGAAGAACGTGTGCTTCATCTCCAGTACCTATTATATGAATGAGCTTCCTGATTGGGCCAAAGCCTATAACAACGAACTGAAGAAGAACAAGAAGGCGCAGGAGCTGAATAGGAATATCGGTGACGATCCCATCTGTGGCACCGTGACTACAGACATGGCCATTGCCGCTCTGAAGGGTGAGCAGCTGGGTAAAGGTGACGTGACGGACATGCTCTGCGTCAGCTATTCCCAGACTGATGTCATCGGACATGCCTGGGGCACGCGTGGTGAGCATACAGACGGTGCCTATCTACAGCTCGACAAGGATCTGGGGCGACTGCTCAAGGCCCTCGACGAACAGGTGGGCATGGGCAACTACCTGCTCTTCCTTACTGCTGATCATGGTGCAGCCCACAACTACCAGTGGATGGAAGACCACGGGCTGAATGGCGGTGCTTGGCGTGTCAGAGAGGATGTGATGGGCTCTGCGTTGAAGACCTATCTGCGCGACAAGCTGGGAGCCGATATGTCCATCATCAATGGCATCAATAGCTATCGTGTGTACCTGAACCACGGTAAGATCAAGGAACAGGGACTCACGCTGAGTCAGGTGAAGGAGGCCCTGATCGACTATGCCAGACAGTTGCCCCATGTGCAGTTTGTGATGGACTTTGAGAAGGTGAACACGTGGAGTGTGCCTGATGTCATCCGCAGTCGTGCGCTCTTGGGCTATCATCCTCGTCGTTCTGGCGACCTGCTGCTAGTGCTTGAGGCTGGCTGGTATGAGTTTGGGCCAGGTTCATCGCCTGTGGGTACGACCCATGGCGAGTGGAATCCCTACGATGCGCATATCCCCCTGCTGTTCTATGGCTGGGAAGTGGAACATGGCAGCACCAGCCGCGAGGTACACATCACAGACATTGCTCCTACCGTCACCCAGATGTTGCATATCCAGCAGCCGAATGCCTGCATTGGAGAGGCAATCACAGAGATAATAGAGGGGCATTAACAATTATTATTAATTTATTAATAATTATTCGCCTAATTTACAAATATTATTTGTACCTTTGCAGCACAAAAGCGGCAAAGGTACATTTTTGATGGAACATATGCTTAAGAACGAAACAATATTGTTATAACATTATATTAATTATTTATGAACTATGCTTTGTTAATTACCGTCTTGTTGACGGCTATTACATTGGTGGTGGCGGCTTATGTCGTAGCCAAGCTGATAGGACCCCGGTCCTACGCGAAGGTGAAGGGTGAGCCGTATGAGAGTGGTATCCCCACGCGAGGCACCTCATGGCTGCCTATCTCGGTGGGATTCTACCTCTTCGCCATCTTGTTCCTCATGTTCGATGTGGAAACGGTGTTTCTGTATCCATGGGCTGTAGTAGTGAAGGACTTCGGTGCGATGGCATTGCTGTCGATCGGCTTCTTCCTGGTAGTTCTGGTTTTAGGCTTGGCTTACGCCTGGCGGAAAGGAGACTTGGAATGGAAGTAAAGAAGCCCTACATCAAGAGTATTCCCTACGAGGAGTGGAACGACAACGCCTCGTTGGAGAAGATTGTTGACGAGCTCCATGAGGGCGGCGTCAATGTGATTACCGGTTCGCTGGACCAGTTGATCAACTGGGGACGTGCGAACTCTCTCTGGTCGCTGACCTTCGCTACATCCTGCTGTGGTATTGAGTTCATGGCCTGCGGCTGTGCCCGTTACGACTTTGCCCGCTTCGGTTTTGAGGTGACGCGTAACTCTCCCCGTCAGGCTGACCTGATCATGTGTGCAGGAACCATCACCCACAAGATGGCCCCCGCCCTGAAGCGTCTTTACGACGAGATGGCTGAGCCTAAGTACGTGATTGCCGTCGGTGGCTGTGCCATCAGCGGCGGTCCGTTCAAGTCGAGCTATCACGTGGTGAAGGGTATTGAGGAGATCGTGCCCGTCGATGTGTTTATTCCTGGCTGCCCCCCGCGTCCAGAGGCTATCATGTACGGCATGATGCAGCTGCAGCGCAAGGTGAAGGCCGAGAAGTTCTTTGGCGGTGCCAACCACAAACAGACTGCTGAGGAGCGCGAACTTGGCGTATCCAACGAGGAGCTGACGTTCCGCAACAAGCTGGGCGACCATCGTCGTGAGCCACTGGTCATCACGGATGTTCCAGAAGACTTTAAGTTGGCCACAGAAGAACACGGAGACGCACGGAAGAATGAAGTCCGTGAGAATCCGTGTCAATCCGATGCTAAAGAAAGAAAGGAGGCTGCCGTATGAAACTGACATTCTTAGAATTTGAGTTTGACAAGTTCCATCAGAAGATGCAGGACTTGAAGGAGAAAGAGCATTTTGACTATCTTGTGACGATCGTCGGTGAGGACTTCCCCAAGAGTGGTCTTTCAGATGAGTGCGGCTTAGGCTGTGTCTATATCCTTGAGAATACGGAGAACCACAAGCGTTGCTCTGTGAAGATGATGGCCAGGACGCAAATCTGCGGCGACGGTATGTCAAGCAACGGCACAGGCGATACCGACGGTCAGATGATGGCTTATATCCCCACCGTTTCTGACATCTGGAAGGTGGCCGACCTGCTGGAGCGTGAGGTCTTTGACTTCTACGGCATTGTGTTCCTCGGCCATAAGGATATGCGCCGCCTGTTCCTCCGCAGCGACTTCAAGGGCTATCCCTTCCGCAAGGACTGGAAGTTCAACGACGCATATACCCTGGAGGATGATGAGGAGCCCGACTACGGTCTGGAGTATTTCATCGACAAGGATGGCAATCTCCAGTCTAAGCAGAACAAACTCTTCGGCACTGACGACTATGTGATCAATATAGGTCCCCAGCACCCGGCTACTCACGGCGTGCTCCGTCTACAGACCGTGCTCAACGGCGAGACCGTGAAGCGCATCTATCCGCACCTCGGCTATATCCACCGTGCGATTGAGAAGATGTGGGAGGATATGACCTATCCCCAGACGCTTGCCTTGACGGATCGTCTTAACTATCTGGGCGCCATGCAGCACCGCCACGCTTTAGTTGGTGTGATTGAGGAAGGTCTGGGCGTGGAGCTTACCGACCGCATCAAGTACATCCGCACCATTATGGACGAGCTGCAGCGTCTTGACTCCCACCTGCTCTACACCTCTTGCGTAGGTCAGGACCTGGGCGCCCTCACGGCGATGCTCTATGGCATGCGCGACCGTGAGCATGTGCTCAACTGCATGGAGGAGACCACAGGCGGACGTCTGATCCAGAACTACTACCGCATCGGTGGCCTGCAGGATGACATCGATTCTAACTTCGTCAAGAACGTGAAGGATCTGGTGAAGTATCTGCGTCCGACGATCCAGGAGTATATGGATGTGTTTGGCGACAATGTCATCACCCACAACCGTCTGGAGAACTGCGGTCCGATGTCGCTTGAGGATTGTATCAACTACGCTGTGACCGGTCCTGCCGGACGTGCTTCCGGTTGGAAGAACGACGTGCGCAAGAACCACCCGTACGACATGTACGACAAGGTGGAGTGGGAGCAGTGCACGCTCAGCGGCTGTGACTCCATGGACCGTTACCTCGTCCACATCAACGAGATGTATCAGAGCCTGAACATCATTGAGCAGCTCATCGACAACATTCCTGAGGGTGACTTCTATGTGAAGCAGAAGCCGATCATCAAGGTGCCTGAGGGACAGTGGTACTACTCTGTCGAGGGTGTGGCCGGTGAGTTCGGTGTTTATCTTGACAGTCGTGGCGACAAGAGCCCCTACCGCATGAAGATGCGTCCGATGGGTCTCTCGCTGGTAGGTGCCTTCGACCCGATGCTCCGTGGTCAGAAGATCGCCGACCTCATCGCTACCTGTGCTGCTATTGACGTTGTAATACCTGATATTGACAGATAATTATGTTCGACTTTTCTATATTTACACAATGGTTCGACCAGTTTCTCAGGGTGACGATAGGCTGCCCTGACTGGTTTGCAATATTGATTGAGTGCGTGCTGGTGGGTGTTGCCATTCTTGGCGGCTACGCCCTGCTGGCTATCGTACTGATATTTATGGAGCGCAAGGTGTGTGCCTACTTCCAGTGCCGTCTGGGCCCGATGCGAGTAGGCTACTGGGGCTTGCTGCAGGTGTTTGCCGACGTGTTCAAGATGCTCATCAAGGAGATCTTCATCGTCGACAAGGCCGACAAGCTGCTCTACCTCGTTGCTCCGCTCTTGGTGATTATCGGCTCTGTGGGTGCCTTCTCGTTCCTCCCCTGGAACAATGGTGCCACGATCCTTGATTTCAACGTGGGCGTGTTCCTGCTCACCGCCATTTCTTCTATCGGCGTGGTAGGTATCTTCCTCGCCGGATGGGGCTCCAACAACAAGTACTCGGTGGTCTCTGCCATGCGTGGTGCTGTGCAGATGATCTCCTATGAGATGTCGCTCTGCCTCTGTCTGATCACGGCTGTGATCCTGACGGGCACGATGCAGATGAGTGGTATCGTTGAGGCTCAGACGGGTCCTTGGCGCTGGCTCATCTTCCAGGGTCATATCCCCGCCATCATCGCCTTCCTGGTGTTCCTCGTTGCAGGTAACGCAGAGGCCAACCGTGGCCCGTTTGATATGGCTGAGGCTGAGAGTGAGCTGACCGCCGGACACCATACGGAGTACTCCGGCATGGGCTTCGGCTTCTTCTACCTTGCTGAGTTCCTCAACCTGTTCATCATCGCCGGCATCGCCGCAACGGTATTCCTTGGCGGCTGGGCTCCGGTGAACATCGGCATTGAGGCCTTTGACAACGTGATGAACCTCATCCCCGGCATCGTCTGGTTCCTGGGCAAGGCCTTCTTCCTCGTCTGGATCCTCATGTGGATCAAGTGGACGTTCCCCCGTCTGCGTATCGACCAGATCCTGAAGCTGGAGTGGAAGTATCTTATGCCGCTGGCACTCATCAACCTTGTGGTGATGACTGTCGTCGTGGCTCTTGGCTTATATATTAAATAAGGTATAGCAATGGAAAAAGGATATTTTGAAGAGATAGGTGCTGGCATGAAGACTTTGGCCATTGGCATGAAGACCACCTGGAAGGAATTCTTCAAGGACTTCTTCACCAACAAGTCGACGGAGCAGTACCCTGAGAACCGCAAGACGACACTCCATGTGGCGAAGCGTCACCGTGGGCGCCTGACATTCAAGCGCAACGACGACGGCACCTACAAGTGTACGGCTTGCACATTGTGCGAGAAGGCCTGTCCTAACGGAACCATCAAGATCGTCGCCCACATGGCGGAGGATCCTGAGACGGGCAAGAAAAAGAAGGTGCTTGACGACTATCAGTACGACCTGGGCGACTGCATGTTCTGCCAGCTCTGTACCAACGCCTGCAACTTCGACGCTATTGAGTTCACTAATGACTTTGAGAATGCTGTGTTCGACCGCAGCAAGCTGGTGCTTCACCTGAATGAGGAAGTCTATCAGGGCGGTTCTCTGCCCAACCTCATCGACGGCGGCGCACCATTTGAAGTCGGTAAGTTTAACACCAAAACGAAGTAACGCGCTATGGCAAACTATATTATGTTTTGGATTCTCGCCGTTGTCATACTCGGTTCTGCCGTGTTGTGTGTGACGACGAAGCGGATTATGAGAGCCGCAACGTTCCTGTTGTTTGTGCTCTTTGGCGTGGCAGGTCTCTACTTCCTGCTCGACTATACGTTCCTTGGTGCTGCGCAGATCTCTGTCTATGCCGGCGGTGTGACGATGCTTTACGTCTTCGCCATCCAGCTGGTGGGCAAGCGCTCGCTGCAGGGCCTGATGGAGCGTGTGAAGGGCAGCCGTGTCGTCTATGGGGCGATCCTCTCGCTCATAGGTCTGGTCATGGTCTGCGCCGTACTGTTAAAGAACAAGTTTATGTATGCCGCCTGCCAGGTGGCCGACGTGGAGGTGCCGATGAAGGATATCGGTATGTCGCTCGTCGGTGCCGACAAGTACCAGTATGTGCTCCCCTTTGAGCTCATCTCGGTGTTCCTGTTGGCTTGTATCATCGGTGGTCTGGCTATAGCAAGAAAGGAGGAGAAGTGATTATGGTACCAGTACAGTATTATTTCATTCTCAGCGCTCTGCTGTTCTTCATCGGTGTCTACGGCTTCATCTCTCGCCGTAACCTGATTGCGATGCTCATCTCCGTGGAGCTGATCCTCAACGCCGTTGAGATCAACTTCGCCGCGTTCAACCGCCTGCTTTTCCCCGGCCAGCTTGAGGGCTTCTTCATGTCGCTCTTCGGCATCGGCGTGGCTGCGGCAGAGACGGCTGTCGCCATTGCGATTATCATCAATGTCTACCGCAACTTCAACAGTGACAGCGTGGACAGTATTCAGAATATGAAACGATAGTAAAAGGTAAAAAGGTAAAAAAGTAAAACGGTAAAATTATGTATAGCTACACAATATTTATCATGCTTCTGCCGCTGCTGTCGTTCCTCGTTCTGGGACTGGCTGGCATGAAGATGCAGCATAAGGTGGCAGGCCTTATCGGCACCTGCTCGCTTGGACTCGTCACGATCCTGTCGTACACCACGGCCTTCCAGTATTTCACGGCCGACCGCGTGAACGGCGCTTTCCAGACGATCGTTCCCTACAACTACACATGGCTGCCGCTGGGCAATCTCCACTTCGACATGGGTATCCTCCTGGATCCCATCTCGGTGATGATGCTCATCGTCATCTCCACCGTGTCGTTGATGGTTCATATCTACTCATTCGGCTACATGCACGGTGAGAAGGGCTTCCAGCGCTACTATGCGTTCCTGAGCCTCTTCACGATGTCGATGCTGGGCCTGGTGCTCGCCACCAACATCTTCCAGATGTATATGTTCTGGGAGCTTGTGGGCGTGAGCTCCTATCTGCTCATCGGCTTCTACTATCCTCTGAAGCCCGCCATCGCTGCCTCAAAGAAGGCGTTCATCGTCACCCGCTTTGCCGATATGTTCTTCCTCATCGGTATCCTGATGTTCGGCTACTACACCGACTCGTTCAACTTCACCTTCGCCGGTCATGGTGCTGAGGTGGTGATGGGCGAGGGTACGACGCCGTTCGTCCAGGGCAGCATCACCAAGGCCTTGGCCGCCGGTGCCTTCATCATCCCCACGTCGCTGGTGCTGATGTTCATCGGTGGTGCCGGTAAGAGCGCCATGTTCCCGTTGCACATCTGGCTGCCGGATGCCATGGAGGGCCCGACGCCTGTCAGTGCACTCATCCACGCTGCTACGATGGTGGTGGCCGGTGTATTCCAGATCGCACGTATGTTCCCCTTGTGGATCCACTTCGCTCCTCAGGCACTGAGTGTCGTGGTGTGGGTAGGTGTGTTCACCGCTTTCTATGCCGCTGCCGTGGCCTGTGCCCAGAGCGACATCAAGCGTGTGCTGGCCTTCTCAACGATTTCTCAGATTGCCTTCATGATGGTGGCGCTGGGCGTCTGCCTGCCTTCTCACAATGGCGCTATCTACGACGACCACGCTCAGCTGGGTTATATGGCTTCTATGTTCCATCTGTTCACCCACGCCATGTTCAAGGCTTGTCTGTTCCTCGGTGCCGGTTGTATCATCCACGCTGTCCACAGCAACGAGATGGCGCTGATGGGCGGCCTGCGCAAGTACATGCCGGTGACGCACATCACGTTCCTCATCTCCTGTCTGGCCATTGCGGGCATCCCGTTCTTCTCTGGCTTCAGCTCCAAGGATGAGATCATCTCCGCCTGCTTCCAGTACAGTCCGGTGGTGGGCTGGATCATGACCGGCATCGCCGCCATGACCGCCTTCTACATGTTCCGCCTCTACTACGGCATCTTCTGGGGCACAGAGAACAAGGAGGCCCATGAGCACCATACGCCCCATGAGGCTCCCGCATCGATGACTATTCCTCTGATCGTGCTCTGCGCCATCACGATGATCGTCGGCATCTATTCCACCATCGCAGGCTTTGCAGGGTGGGGTGGTTCCTTCGGCCATTTCGTCACGGCCAGCGGCATGGACTATACGATCCACTTTGATGTGACGATCGCTGCCACCTCTACGGTGATTGCCATCCTGAGCATCTGCGTGGCTACTTATATCTACAAGGGTGAGTCGCAGCCCATCGCCGACCGTCTGTACAAGACGTTCCCCAAGCTGCACCGCGCTGCCTACAAGCGTTTCTATCAGGACGAGATCTGGCAGTACGTCACCCACCGTATCATCTTCCGTTGCGTCTCTACGCCGATTGCCTGGTTTGACCGTCACGTCGTCGACGGCACGTTCAACTTCCTGGCGTGGGGTGCCAATGAGGCGGGTGAGTCCATCCGTCCCTGGCAGTCTGGCGATGTCCGTCAGTATGCCGTCTGGTTCCTCACAGGTACGGTTGCATTAACATTAATCCTTTTATGCATCTAAAGATATGAGTATATTAAGTGTTTTCGTAGTGATTCCCGCCCTGATGCTGCTGGGATTGTGGCTTGCCAAGAATCTCAATCAGGTGCGTGGCGTGATGGTGGCAGGATCGTCATGTCTGCTGGCACTGTCCATCTGGCTGACCATCTACTTCATCCAGGAGCGTGCCGCCGGTAATACGGCCGAGATGCTGTTGACCTACAGCGTGCCCTGGTTCAAGCCCCTCCATATTGCTTATTCTGTCGGTGTCGACGGCATCTCCGTGGTCATGCTGCTGCTTTCCAGCATCATCGTCTTCACGGGTACGTTCGCCTCATGGCAGCTGAAGCCCATCACCAAGGAGTACTTCCTCTGGTTCACGCTTCTCTCCACGGGTGTGTTCGGCTTCTTCATCTCCACCGACCTCTTCACGATGTTCATGTTCTACGAGGTGGCCCTCATCCCGATGTACCTGCTGATCGGCGTCTGGGGTTCCGGCCACAAGGAGTACTCGGCCATGAAGCTGACGCTCATGCTGATGGGAGGCTCGGCACTGCTGATCCTCGGTCTGCTGGGCATCTACTTCTTCAACGGCCAGTACAGCGGCAACTACACGTTTGAGCTGACGGCCATCGCCGCTGCCCATGCCATCCCCGGCTGGATACAGAACATCTTCTTCCCCTTCATCTTCATCGGATTCGGTGTGCTGGGAGCCCTCTTCCCGTTCCACACATGGTCTCCCGACGGTCACGCCTCTGCGCCTACCGCCGTGTCGATGCTCCATGCCGGTGTGCTGATGAAGCTGGGAGGCTACGGCTGCTTCCGCGTGGCGATGTACCTGCTGCCTGAGGCTGCTCAGGATCTGTCGTGGATCTTCCTGATCCTCACAACGATCTCGGTGGTCTATGGTGCGCTGAGTGCCTGCGTGCAGACCGACCTGAAGTATATCAATGCCTACTCGTCCGTGTCGCACTGCGGACTGGTGCTCTTCGCCCTGCTGATGATGAGTCAGACGGCTGTCACCGGTGCCATCCTCCAGATGCTCTCCCACGGTCTGATGACGGCCCTCTTCTTTGCCCTCATCGGTATGATCTACGGCCGCACCCATACCCGCGACATCCGCGAGCTGGCCGGTCTGATGAAGATTATGCCCTTCCTCGCTGTGGGTTATGTGATTGCCGGTCTGGCCAACCTCGGCTTGCCGGGCTTCTCTGGCTTCATCGCTGAGATGACCATCTTTGTGGGTGCCTTCGGTGCCAACCCTGTGTCTGGCGATCCTAACACTTCCTTCCGCATGGTGGCCACGATCATCGCCTGTACGTCGATTGTCGTCACGGCAGTCTACATCCTGCGTGTCGTCGGAAAGATCCTCTACGGTGAGGTGGAGAACAAGCACTACCTGGAGCTGACCGACGCTACCTGGGACGAGCGCGTCGCCGTCATCTGCCTCATCTTCTGTGTGGCAGGCCTCGGCTGTGCTCCGTTCCTCTTCAGCGACATGATCTCACCCGCCGCCGGCACGATTCTGCAATCAATAGGAGTCATGTGATGTAATTAAAAAATTAAAAGATTAAAAAATTAAAAGGCTGCGCGATGGTTGTTGAGAATAGTGATAATATCATCCAAGACTTGAGCTTTAGCTTTGCGCTTCGTATCGTGAAGTTTTATAAGCATCTCACAGAGAATAAGAAGGTCTATGTATTATCAAAGCAGATACTGCGCAGTGGAACAAGTATCGGAGCAAATGTCCGTGAAAGTATCCACGCACAGAGTTCTGCAGACTTTGTCAACAAACTGAGTATTGCGTTAAAAGAGGCCGATGAGACTGAATATTGGTTAGAACTGTTAAATGCCTCTGATATTATTGATGATGTGGAGTTTAAGTCTATGTCAGATGATGTTAAGCAGATAATTGGCACTTTGGTGAAGATCATTAAGTCGAAGAAGGCCTCTGCCGAATAATTTCTTAATTTTATAATTATATAATTTTTAAATTTTACAAAATGAATTACGGACAATTCTTACAAATGCTGCCTGAGGCTGAGCTGATAATAGCACTTATTGCAACATTCTTTGTGGATTTCTTCGTCAAGAACGACGATCCGAAGAAGGTGGTCAAGGTGAGTGCTCCAGCCATTGCTTTCCTGATTTATCTCACAGTGGCCATGCTCTTCCCTGAGACAAAAGATCTCTTTGGCGGACTCTATGTGCAGACTCCGGCCGTCGGCGTGATGAAGTCTATCCTCGCCTTCGGTACCCTGATCGTTTGCATCATGGCAAAGCCGTGGGTGGAAAAGACCAAGCGTCTGGCAGGTGAGTTCTATATGCTGATTCTCTCCACCCTGCTGGGTATGTATATCATGATGTCCAGCGCCAACTTCCTGCTGTTCTTCCTCGGTCTTGAGACCGCCTCAGTGCCCCTGGCCTGTCTGGTGGCTTTCGACAAGTGGAGGCAGAACTCGGCAGAGGGTGCTGCGAAGTATATCCTGGTGGCCACGTTCTCCAGCGGTGTGATGCTCTATGGCATCTCGTTCATCTATGCTGCCGCCGGCACGCTCTACTTCGGCGATGTGGCTGCTGCGCTCGCTGCGCTGATGGACGGTCAGATCGTTGAGACGGCCTGTGGCACCACGGCCTTCCAGTCGCCCGCACTGGCCGTTATGGGTCTGGTGTTCTTCTTCAGCGGACTGGGCTTCAAGATCTCGCTGGTGCCCTTCCACTTCTGGACGGCCGACACCTACCAGGGTGCTCCCACGCCTGTCACCGGCTATCTGAGTGTCATCTCCAAGGGTGCCGCAGCCATCACGCTGTGCATCATCTTCATGAAGGTGTTCCAGCCGCTGATCTACTATTGGGAGTATCTGCTCTACATTGTCATTGTGCTGTCGATCACCGTGGCCAACCTCTTTGCCATCCGTCAGTCGGAGCTCAAGCGATTCATGGCCTTCAGCTCCATCTCGCAGGCCGGATACATCATGCTTGCCGTGGTGGGCAACTCGCAGCTGGGCATCGCCTCACTGACCTATTATGTGCTGGTCTACATCGTGGCCAATATGGCGGTATTCACCGTCATTAACGTCGTGGAGCAGAACAACGGCGGCCGCACGGACATGGCAGCCTACAACGGCTTCTATCAGACCAACCCCAAGCTGTCTTTCCTCATGACGCTGGCGCTCTTCTCGCTGGCAGGTATTCCCCCGTTCGCAGGCATGTTCTCAAAGTTCTTTGTCTTCATGGCTGCCGCAGAGCAGGGTAGTGCCGCTGCCTACTTCGTCGTCTTCGTCGCATTGGTCAACACGGTCATCTCACTCTACTACTATCTGCTGATCGTGAAGGCCATGTACATCACCAAGACCGACACGCCGCTGCCCGCCTTCAAGAGCGATCTGAACACCAAGGTCGCTATGGCTATCTGCACCGCCGGCGTAGCCCTCTTCGGCATCTGCTCCTGCATCTATGAGTGGATCGCCGCCGCAGGCATGTAAGACGCTAAGACGCTAAGACGCTTTTCTCTGAAACAAGAATCGCACAACAGGGACAGTCCCTATTGTGCGATTTTGATGTGTTCAGGCTAGTCTTCTATATCGGTCCAAGCCCCATGCAACTGGTGGTGCCCAGTGCCGTCAGAAACGCTGTGAGCGCGGCTACTACGACCTTCACCGCCAGCTCAATGATCCGCTGCTTCTTCATTTGCTAATCTCCTTTCTTCTAGGGATTTCTTGTCTAAGGAATCTTGGAATATAGGAATCTTCCGGTGCTTTGCACCTCTCTGGCGCAGCAATGGCACAGGGTGCCACCATTCCTAGATTCCTTGATTCCTTAGACTAAAAAACTCCTTAGCCGTTAGTTTTGGTCCATCTCGTCACCGCCTTCACCCTTGGTGAACAGCTTGGTCGCAACCTCACTCGACTCACCGTCCTTGATGGCGATAGCCTTCACGGTCGTGGTGTCGCTCAGGGTGAACGCCTCGCTGTAGAGCGTGCTCTCGGCTGTAGGCGACGAGCCGTCGGTGGTGTAGTGGATCTCTGCGCCGTCAGGGCCGCTGATGCTCACTGAGGTGGTCTCTGCAAACGGAGTCGTTCCGCTGATCGTGGGCGAAGCCAGTGCTGTAGACTGCGAGTTGCCGCCACTCTGAGAACCGCCGCTCTGGGTGCCTCCGTTCTGCGAAGAACCGCCGCCGTTGCCGCCACCGCCGTTACTGTCTGCAGCGGGTGCCGTCAGATACGAGATCAGCGTCTTCTTCTGCACGCGGCGCTCCTTGCCGTTGACGGCGCGAACCTCGCTCTCCACGACGTAGCCGAACTCAAAGATGCACTGCTCCTTGAAGGCCCTTGAGGTGAGCTTCTCGCCCTTGGAGTTCTCTGGCGTGAAGATGATCTTGATGCCGTTGATCATCTCGTCGGGACCGGCTTCCACGGCCTTTTCCAGGCTGTTCTTACCCTTCTTCTGACCGTCCACGCTGGGGGAGAACGTGCCCAGACCGTCGAGCTTCACGGGCTGTCCCTGAGACAGCAGCTCGGTCATGCAGTCCACCACCTGACCCAGCACCAGCACACACATCTGGTAGTCGGCGATCTTGCCGTGCGAGGTCATGTGCTTGGCAAAGCCCTTCAGGTTCAGTGGCTCCTTGGTGTCCACCTCTGCGAAATACTTGCCGTAGGCGGAGCTTTCGTCGTTCTTGTTCTGACGCAGGTTGATCACCATGGGAATGTTAGTACGTGCCATAAGCTGAAAAGACTGTTTGTCGAATAACAGTGGTGCAAAGGTACGGCTATTCTCCGACACCTGCAAGTTTTTTCGGCATGCGAATGACGTTGTGCGACGTTATGCGAACTTATGCGAACTTATTCCTCATTTTCCTTGGTGATCTGCGGACTTTTTTGTAATTTTGCAGCGTGTTTCAATTCGACCAGACACACAATAAACTTATGCAAAACACTACATCTACGCCCGCTCAGGTTTTCGGCCACGCAGAATCTATGCCTGTTCAGGTTTTCGGCCGTACCGAGCTCGCCCTGCAGTATTTTCCTCATCTCAAGCCGCACTCCGCCTGGCTCAAGCTCAGGTCGCTCCTCGCCGATGATCCTACGACCGCCCCTCTGGCCCGCCAGTCGCGTCGCACTTTCATGCCCGCCGAAGTCAGTCTCATCTACCGCTCTCTCGGTCGCCCGTAGCGCTCCAAATCTTTACTCAGCCTAAGTTCCTCCATTCAAAATTTTAATCCCCGCCTTTACAGCGTCTTACCGTCTTACCGTCTTTTTCATTTTTTCCCACACCCCCACACTCACACACCAAACTACGCGTACCTTATATATAATATATAATAATATTAATATATATTAACTATTATATCTCTGTGTGGCTCTCCGTTATCTAAAAAAGACCTTAAGACGCTAAGACGTTAAGACGCTTTTACCTCCTTTCCCCGTCTTACCGTCTCACCGTCTTTGCGTCTTTTTACCAATCTTTTCCATAAACATTTGGCCGTATGAAAATAAATGCTTACCTTTGCAGCGGTTGATGATCGCTCAATAAACAAAAACGATGAGAAAGAGGCTACTTGTCATCTTTTCTTTCCTGTTCCTGCTGATGACGTGCGTACTGACAGTCTCGGCACAGAATGATACAACTGCTGAGGTGAAGCAGCTGACCAAAGACATGTACGACCAGTTTAATGCCGACGAATATGAGAAACTGATTACGACCGTCGACAAGCTGAAAGAAGCATGCATCAGGGCGGGCGACTATAAGACTTTCTACAAGGCATGGGGCAATCTCATCATTAAAACCAAAACGCACGTGGGGCGTCCGCAGGCCATGAAGATGATCAAGGAGATGCGCGATTATGCCGTGCAGCGTGACCATAAGTTCGGACTCTATAGTGCTACCTATACTACTGCCTACCTGTTGAACCAGATTGGCGACCAAGCGGGCGCTGAGCAAAACTACTTGAAAGCAGCAGAATACCTGAAGAAGTATTTTCCTGAGGAGAGCACTGCATCCATCTATGTGTCGCTTAGTAAACTGGCTCTGGCTGTCAAGGAAGACACCATAGCCATTCACTATGCCCAGCAGGCTCTCGACGACCCGCATGTGACGCCACTCCAACGCGTTATGGCCAAAGGCAGCATGTGTCTCGCATACGGATGGCTGGGCAAGAAGAAGGAGTTTGACGAGGCATACGCCAAGCTGAAGGCTATTAATGACGTCTCGTATAACCAACAGGAAATGTTGAACATTGAGATATTCAAGGCTAAACTGGAAGGAGACTTCGAGGAGGCCAAACGGCTGGCTCACCAATTCAAGTCGAAACAGATGCGGGTGCTGTATATCTATAAGACCCATGAATGGGCCGGCGACTGGAAGGAGGCACTGCAAGCCTTTAGGGATTTTAGGTTTTATATCGATTCGGTTAACAATCTGGACATTCGCGAACAAGCCGCACTCTATCACTCTGAGCTAAACGTGGCACTGGCCGAGAACGAGTCGAAAGACCTTCGGCTGGCCAACAAGCGACTGCAGCTCAGTCAGATGGAGCATGAACTGGAGCTCAAACGACTGGAAGTGGAGGCTGCCAACTTGAAACTGGAGAACTCGAACATCGAACTAGCCAATGCTACCATCCAATTGGAGAACGACAGCCTGGAACGCAGCGAACAAGCAGCCAAAATCAACGAATACAAGTCGCGCATGGAGGCGGAAGAGAAAGCGGAACATGCCCACCACGTCATCATCTTCGCTGCATCCTTCATCACCCTGCTCATCTTAGGCTTTCTGCTGTTCTATCTGCACCGCCGGCAGCGCCAGATGCGACGCTTGCAGCAGGTGAACACCGAGCTGAAGACGGCCTACGACCAGCTGAAGACGACGACGATGGCCAAGGAGCACATGGAGAACGAATTGCAGGTGGCACGTGAGATACAGCTGAGTATGCTGCCCCACAATTTCGTGCAACTGCGGCGTGCCGATGCTCATGCCTTCATGCGACCGGCGAAATTTGTCGGCGGCGACCTCTACGACATTTTCTATCAAAACGATAAACTGTACTTCTGCATCGGCGACGTGGCAGGAAAGGGCGTGCCGGCATCCATGCTCATGGCCGTAGCCGTCAACCTGTTCCGCATGGCAGCCAAGGAGGGCTTCTCTCCTCAGCAGATAGCCACTAAGCTGAACGGTGCCATTTCGGCAGACAACGAGCAAGGCATGTTCGTCACCATGTTTATTGCCATCATCGACCTGAACACGGGCCACATGGACTATTGTAACGCAGGACATAATCCCCCGCTGCTCGATGGCGAATACATGGAGGTTGTGTGCAACGCACCTGTCGGACTGTGGCCCGAGCTCCAGTACGTGGGGCAGGAGGTGGTGAACATGAAGGGCAGATGCCTGTTCCTCTATACCGACGGCCTTAACGAGGCCGAGAACCGCGAACAGCAGCAATTCGGCGACGACCGTCTGCAGCAGGAAATACGCCAGCACCAAGAAGAGGATGCGCTCAGCATGACAGAGGCTGTAGAAAAGGCCGTCGATTGCTTTGTCGACGGAGCCGAACAGAGTGACGACCTCACCATGCTATGTATCAAAATTCACTAAGGATCTGTCCCTTGAGTACATACTTTTGGGTAAAAAGCGTCTGAGCGTCTTAGCGTCTGAACGTCTTTTCTACCTCACAGAGGGTCTGACCTTTTGTGAGGCGGGGGAGTTTTCAACAGATTGTTGATAAGTGGCGAGTTATCCACAATTTTGAGATATTTAACAAAGAAGAAGATACAACGTGCGGGGGAATTTTGTATCTTTGCAGCCCCAATAATGGAAAGGTAAAAAGGTAAAAAAGTAAAAGGGTAAAAAAGGCGTGAAATGGATATGGATAGCAAAACCAAGACATACGGATATATACTGCTTGACACGATAGGACGTGAGGTGGAGGCGGCCGACGGAGAGCACCGTCGGCTGTCTTTGGAGTGCCTCTGCCGGGCGATGGCCGTCGACGTGGTGCTGGCGACGGGCTACTTCGGCGAGCTGCTGACGGCATGGCGCCAGTGCCTGCCGCTGGGCGAGGTGAGCGACGTGACGTTCAGCCGGTCGGGCAGTCATCTGCAGCGCTGGGTCTCTGTGGTGACGGCGGGTTACAGGCGTGTGGGCGTGAAGGTGGACACCGATGCCTGCGACCGCGAGACGCTGACGGTGTTCAAAGAGTGGGTGGCGGCGACGGCCGACAGTGGCGACGGCCTCTCACTGCCTGAGGGCTGCGACGCGCCGACGGTGCTGGTGAGTGCGCTGCGTGAGCTGAGCGAGACGCTGACGGCCATCTCCCGTCTGCTGGCCAAGCCCACGGAGAAGCAGATAGCGCGGTCGTATGAACGCTGGAAGGAGTTCCACCACCAGCAGCACTCCCAAGAGCTGCAGGAGGAGTACGACCAGTGGAAGGTGCAGTACCCTCCGCGCTTGTTGAAGAGCCGTCTGTGCCACCAAGGTCGCCTGTCTCTCCGAAAACAAGGCTCAACAGGCTCGCGGCTTCGCTAGTCTGCGTGCCATGGTTAGGTTCTTTGGCATCAGCTCTGCATCTACGAGTGGATCGCCGCAGCAGGCATGTAAGGGGATAAGATTTAGGTACGCAGCGGGCGGTGAAAGACTTTTTACCGCCCACTGCAATATATTTCAGCGGCCGCTAAAATATCTTTTACCGCCCGCAAAAAATGGAAACATGCCACTAAACTCCCTGCCAACACCCTGCTATATCCCAGTTTACTGGCTCCTTTTTCCCAGTCCGCAACGTCTTTTTTTACAAAACACTTTGGCTATATGCCATTTTTGTTGTACTTTTGCATCCAATTATAGATAACCGATGATCAAAAAGCAACGGACAGAAGATGATTTCTACAAAGAAAGCAAGCGTCTCCGAGCTGAGGTGCTTGCACAAGCTGATGCATTGAAAGAGCATCCCATGCACTTCACTATTACAAATGGCATTACAATGAATGTGGAGATTACCAAGTCTGATTTGAAAACGATTGTCTGTAAAGCTTCACGCGACAACAAGTTTAATGCTATCAAGAATGCTTTGGCCAAAGATATTCGAAGCTTTATTGAAAAGGGAGAGTATATAGGCTGGCGAACAGTAGCAGAGGGGAAACATGGTGAGAGTGCTTACTTTGCATATTTCGACAGGGAGATTGGCGTTAAGATTGTGCTTGCTATGCGAAAGATGAAGAACGGAGGTCCCTATAAACCTTATGCAATCATTGACGAATATACTTTTGCAGCGACCGAAGAACTGCTTCAAAAAGGAACTCCGCTTTAATGGCCTTACTTGCCGGACCAACCGGGGCTATCCATCTGAAGCGGAGTTTAAAAGTGCTTCTATTTTCATAAGTCGCTTGCCGGACCAACCGGGGCTCTTATCCTAATAGGTTCCTTTCATGCTGCAAAGGTAAGGTATTTTTCTGAAACTTGCAAGTTTTGCAGCAACTTTTTGTTATTTCTGTCTGATAATTAAGGCATAGAGCTTCCTGACCCTATTAGTGTCACCGTATCGCTTTCTTGTACTTAGTTAGTTTTCCTATTCCCCTCCTGTCCACTGATTTCTCTCCCACAGGCGGTACACACGGGTGGCGTGCTCTGGATCATGTATGATGTGGTTGCCTGCGTCGGCATTTGAAATAATGGCCTCGCGCTCCCAACTGCCACGGGTGAATTTGAACTGGGCGGGCAGGTGCAGACGGAAGTCGATGGAGGCGATGCTGTCGCTGGTGAGTTTCATTTTGATGCCTTTTGCCTCCCAGTTGGCCAGCGCGTCCTGGTTGCCGGTGATGTAGATGGTGTCGGTGAGGTTCTTGCCGCGCAGTTCGATGTGGACGGGGTATGCATCTTCGCCGACATAGCTCACCAGATTTTTGGCGCCGAAGACGATGTAGTCGTTAAGGGCTGCTGTCAGGCTGGGCATGAAGCCATTGTAATGTCCGTAGCCGGGGAAAGTTTGTACGGAGGTGACGGTGTTCTCGGGGAAGTGAGATTTGTCTTTGAGAACTGTGCTGACACGCTCCCAGCCCGCTTTCCACTCGTCGCCCCAGTAATCAGGCCCGTCATCAATCTCGCCTGACATTGACGCATAGATGAAACGGGGAGCCTTGCGGTTCTTGAACTGGTGGTTCTCAATGTCCGTAGCCAGTCGGTACTCATCGTAGTAGCAGTTGGGCGATATGGCAATGTAGTCGTCGAAAAGGTCGTCGGTAATCATCGCGTCGAGCACGAACGATGCACTCAGCGAATGTCCGATACCGAGGGAGCGTCCCGACGTGCGGTAGTGGGTTTTCACGTATGGCATCAGTTCATTCTTGACGAACTTCTTCAGGTCGGGTGATTTGCCGTAATAGTTGCCCTCCTTGAACAGTCCGTTGTTGCCGTGCAGGGGCATGGGCAGGTAGTCGTGGTTGCGGAAATAGTTGATGTCCCAAAGGTTTGGTGAACAGATGCCAACAATGATGAAATTCGTGCTTCTGCCACCATCGGGGTCGGGTTTGCAGGCGATGTTGAGCAGGCAGTGAACGAGGTCGAACATCTCGCGGCACTGCGCGTCGAACACGTAGATGACATCGTAGTAGGTCTGGTCGAGTTGCTGATAGCCTCCCGGTGTGTAGATGAGCACCTGCCTCTCATGGTTGAAATACTCCGACTTCATCGTGAGCTCCTTCACGCTTTCGAGTTGAGCCGATGTTTTTATTGGAACAGAAAGAACGGTGAGGGTAATGAGAAATAATAATTGTAGCTTTTTCATATCTTTCTGTATTTAGAATCCGGGGGCTGTCTCGCCGCGATGGTAGACAGACCATTTGTCATCGTTGTTGAATACGAAACCTTTGAAACTGAGTGTATTGTCGTCTGCAAAGTTGAATAGCACGTTATGGCTATAAGCGAGATAGCCATTCTCTAAGTCGTCGTATTTGGCATAAAGGATTATCTCGTCGTGGCCCTCACCCTTGATGTCACGCTCCCATTCCAGTTTCCAACTGCCAGAGAATGAGCCGTTCTCCTGCTCAACGTCTTCCCAGTCGGTATAGCGTTTCTCACCATCGATGGTGACGAGGTTTCGGCTTTGCAACTTACGCACACCTGTTAGCGTGCCATCGGCATTGAATGTCAGCTGTTCGTAGAAACGCAGTTTGTCGTTCACGCTTTCATTGTGCCACGAGCCAATAATAAGCGGTACGTATTTCTCTTGCAAAGCCTCCGTTTTCTCGTGTGCTTCTACGTCAGCGTATTCCAGTTCACTGCTGCTGCAAGAGGCAAGTGAGATGGCAGCAGCCATTACGAAGATGTTTCTCCAAAGTTTCTTTGTTTTCATTTTTTTACTATGGTGTATTTGTGAATGTATTTTCCTTATTAACGATAAAATGTGTAGAATCTTGTATTTTAGGACGTTAAATGCTCTTAAATACTCTTGTTTAGTCCGAGCGTTCTTAGTATATAAACTTTACAAAAGGGCTCTCCAAACTCGCGTATTTGCAGCCAGACCATCATTTGGTCGCAAAAATGCGAGTTTTGAGGCGTTAGTGATAAACGGCTGATAGTGAAGATGTTAGAGTTGGAATGAGGCTGATTGAGGCAGGAAAACGGCTGTTTGTCAAGTACTCCCGCCAACTAACGATCGTTAAGATGCCTACTATGAGTGTTACCAAAGCCTTGTACGAGTGATAGGGATGCTTAGTATACCCCTATAACAGGCATCTTAATGAGTCTTACTAAGCATCTTAATGACCGTAAAGTGCCATGTCTACCTGAAAGCGTAATAAGAAATCCTCCATTTCGCTCCTAGTTTGAGCAAAATGAAGGATGCTTTTATAGGCAAGATTCCTTTACATTGATGATTATTGTCAATGATAAGGCTTGTTTTGGCGAAAAAGTCGCAGAAAGGTTGGGACGAGAGGGAAATAGTCGTAACTTTGCGGCGTGAAAGAAGAGAAAACGATTCATTTTAAACGGATGAAGATGCAGGAGGTGGCTGCCTTGGTGGCGGCACCGCTGAACGAGGAACTGCGGCCGGAGGAGCGGACGGAGAGCTGTCTGGTGCTGTCGGACCTGGTGGTCAGGATGGTGACGCACGTGATCTGTCATGTCATCGTGGACTATGAGGCGCAGTTGCAGGAGGAAAGGCTGTCGGTGGCCAATGCGTTCCTGCAGCGGGTGACGTCGACGCACCTCTGCAACCATAAGCTGACCCGCGAGGGAATCACGTTTGAGTATAACGGGCAGGCGTTCGACCTGCATGAGGAATATAAGACAATGACGCTGACGCGCTCGGTGTATGAGCATCTGGTGATGTTCTACTTCCTTTTCGCCCATCCCAAGTCGGCGGAGGAGCGCAGCGTGGTGTGGAACTACTGGAAGATCAACAGCAAGAAGAACCTGTTGGAGAGTTTGTCGAGGAATGAGGAGCGAGGAACGAGGAATGAGAATAGTTCTTTGCAGAGCAAAGCGGCAGAGCCGGGTACAGAGGCAGAAAAGGAGATTGAGGCCCTGCGCCAGGAGATCTTCGCCACTGAGACGGGCAGGATATGCAAGAGGCGGCTGGATGAGTGGACGCGCATCGACAAGCCCACGCAGAACGGCTGCATAGAGTTCTATCGGGAAAACGGACGGCTGGAGGTGCGGCGCGTGTCGTACAATCAGGCGTGGAAGTATCTCTTTGACAAGGAGGGGATGACGCTGTTGTACCGCCACCTGAGCATGCACTGCCACCCGATCTACAACGGGCTGCTGCAATACCAGACGCAGGCCGAGAGCGACGAGGGCTACGACGGCATGCCGCTCTATCTGTCGTGCTGCTTCCTGACGCACCTCTGCAAACTGTTCCTGCGACTGATCCCCGGCGGCAACAAGATGCTGCGCCAGGCGTTCTCTGAACAGGAACGATACGTCTTCAACACGTTGTCGCAATTACCAGACGAGTAGTACTAAGGAGCCACAGATTACACAGATTCTCACAGAAGAAGAGATTAACACAGAAGAGAAGATTAACACAGAAGAAAAGGTTGACACAGAAGAGGAGATTGGCACAGAAAAAGGAGCACTGGCAGGTGCTCCTCATCTGTGATAATCAAAATATCTGTGACAATCTGTGTAATCTGTGGCTTAGAATTTCAGATACTTCGGCGTGTAGCCTTTCTTGGACTTGGCGACTTGGGCGGGTGTGCCGGCAGAGAGAATCTGTCCGCCCTTGCGGCCGCCCTCAGGACCCATGTCGATGATCCAATCAGCCTGACGGATCACGTCAAGGTTGTGCTCAATGATAATGACGGTGTTGCCGCGGTCGACGAGACGGCGGAGCACCAGCATCAGGATGCGGATGTCCTCAAAATGGAGGCCAGTGGTGGGCTCGTCGAGGATGTAGAGCGTCTTGCCGGTGTCTTTCTTGGACAGTTCGGTGGCGAGCTTGATGCGCTGGCTCTCACCGCCGGAGAGGGTGGTGGAGGGCTGGCCGAGCTTGATGTAGCCGAGGCCCACGTCCTGGATGGTCTTGATCTTGCGGAGGATGTCGGGCACGTTCTCAAAGAACTCCACGGCCTGATTGATGGTCATGTCCAGCACGTCGGCAATCGACTTGCCCTTGTAGCGCACCTCCAGCGTCTCACGGTTGTAGCGTTTGCCGTGACACTCCTCACATGGCACCTGGATGTCGGGCAGGAAGTTCATCTCAATGGTCTTGTAGCCGTTGCCGCCACAGGTCTCGCAGCGGCCTCCCTTCACGTTGAAGGAGAAGCGGCCGGGTTTGTAGCCGCGGATCTTCGCTTCCGGCAGGTTGACGAAGAGCGAGCGGATGTCGGAGAAGACGCCGGTGTAGGTGGCAGGATTTGAGCGCGGCGTGCGGCCGATGGGCGACTGGTCGACGTTCACCACCTTGTCTATATTCTCTATGCCCTCGATGGAGTCGTAAGGCATGGGCTGCTTCAGGGAACGGTAGAAGTGCTGCGAGAGGATGGGCTGTAGCGTCTCGTTGACGAGCGTGGACTTGCCAGAGCCGCTGACGCCTGTGACGAGGATGAGTTTTCCCAAGGGGAACTCTACATCGACGTGCTTGAGGTTGTTGCCGGAGCAGCCTTTTAACACCAAGCTCTGGCTGGAACTTGGTTCTTGAGGAGTGAGGAGTGAGGAGTGTGGAGTGAGATTACCTTCTGCACTTGAACTATTCTCACTCCTCACTTCACCCTCCACACTCCTCGCTCCATTCAAGTACTGTGCGGTGAGGGTATCGCTCTTCAGCAGTTCGGCGGGAGTACCCTGGAAGACCACTTCACCGCCCTTGCGACCGGCACGGGGACCAATGTCGATGATCCAGTCGGCGCTGCGCATCATGTCCTCATCATGTTCTACGACGATGACGGTGTTGCCCAGGTCGCGCAGTTCCTTGAGGGAACGGATGAGGCGTTCGTTGTCGCGCTGGTGGAGACCGATGGATGGCTCGTCGAGGATGTAGAGCACATTGACGAGCTGGGAACCGATCTGCGTGGCGAGACGGATGCGCTGGCTCTCACCGCCCGATAGCGAGGCTGACTGGCGGTTGAGGGCGAGGTAGTCAAGTCCTACCTCCAACAGGAAATCGAGGCGCGTGCGGATCTCCTTGAGGATTTCCTTGGCGATTTTATATTCTTGAGGAGTGAGGAGTGAGGAGTGTGGAGTGAGATTACCTTCTGCACTTGAACTATTCTCACTCCTCACTCCACCCTCCACACTCCTCGACTCTAAGTCGTCAAGCCACTCTCTTAACTCAGAGATGTCCATCGAGGCGAGCTCGGCGATGTTCTTGTCCCAGATGCGGTAGGAGAGGGCCTCGCGGTTCAGGCGCTGGCCGTGGCACTCTGGACATTCGCACTCGGCAAGGAACTGGTCTGCCCACTTCTGTCCGGCAGCGGAGTCATCGTTGTCCATCACGTTACGCAGATACTTGATGATGCCGTCAAAGGCGACGAAGTAGTCGCTGGAGGTGTGGACGAGGTCTTTGCTGATGCGGACGTTCTCAAGCGAGCCGTAGAGCACTTCGCGGATGGCGTCGTCGGGGAGGTCGGCGATGGGCGTCTTCAGTTCACAGTCATACTTCTTGAGGATGGCCTCCACCTGCCAGAAG
>JAEEGK010005930.1_pt1 | contig 29514 bp, 17 predicted proteins | sample 8958771 | NCBI WGS metagenome assembly JAEEGK01 (sample SAMN16246547, study PRJNA631951) | gut metagenome | biome: gut microbiome; feature: rumen; material: SC-attached | host: Bos | place: Iran: Karaj | collected 2018-10 | reverse complement strand
CAGGGTCATCACCAACTCATCCTGGCCAACCACCGTCTCAAGCAGGGTATCTTGCAGGCCATGGAACGTGCTCACATTCAGGCCGCCGGTTTCCTGGCCACCCCGCTTCTGTTGGGCGACATCCTTACGACCGAAGAGAAGCAGCAAGGGTGCCTCCTCTTGGACTTAGGGGCAAAACTCACCTCTATATCTATCTATAAGGAGGGCAAACTCCGTTTCCTGACCGTCCTGCCCCTGGGTTGCGACAGCGTCACCTACGACATTGCCAGTTTGGGCATGCGTGTGGACGAAGCCGAAGATCTGAAACGCACGTGGAGCGATGCCTCCAACCCCTCGGCGGACAAAATCCAAACGCCTTCGCTCTCCATGGAGGTCAACGTCAAGGAACTCAACATCATCACCATGAGCCGCTATGAAGAGATTGCCTCCAACATTCAGCGCCAGGTCGAGAAAGCCGGCTATTCGAAACTCCTGGATGGCGGATGTATCCTCACGGGAGGCGGCTCCGTGCAGAAAGGTCTCACGACGTTGCTCAGTCGTCGGTTGGAAACCAGTCGCATCAGCACACGCAGTTGCAACACCATCCGTTACGCCAATTCGGAGCGCAAACCGCACTTGGCTTCCCTGATGTCGATGTTGAACTACTGCACCGTCTCTTGTGAAGCGCCCAAGAAAGCGGAACCTGCACCTCCGAAGGTGACTCCCGAACCCCAAACCGTCACGGCGGTTCCTGTCGGCGCCCGTCCTACGAAAAGCAAGAAGACAGGCATCCGCGATTTCTTCGGCGACCTCTTCTCCGGCTTGGACGAGTAACCACTATACTACATTAGATTACGAATTTTCTTAACCTGACTCAATATGGAAGAGAACAATAACGCTTGGCCCTTGTTGGACATCAACTATCCCGACAAAGCCCACGAATCCAGCAGCATCATCAAGGTGGTTGGTGTCGGCGGTGGCGGTGGCAATGCCGTAGCCAACATGTACAAGGAGGGTATTCAGGAAGTTACTTACCTGATTATCAATACAGACAAAAAGGCATTAGAGGCTTCAATCGTCCCCAACCGTTTGCTGATTGGCGATGGTCTGGGTGCTGGTGCCAAGCCTGAAAAGGCCGAGAAAGATGCCTTGGATGGTGAAGAAGCCATTCGCGCTGCTCTCAACGATGGCACCAAAATGGTCTTCATCACCGCCGGCATGGGTGGTGGCACCGGTACGGGTGCCTCTCCTATCGTGGCTCGCGTTTCCCGCGAATTAGGCATCCTCACCATCGGCATCGTCACCATTCCATTCGACTTTGAAGGTTTCCGAAAGATTCAGATGGCGCTACGCGGTGTGGCTGCTATCCGTCAGCATGTAGATGCATTGTTGATAGTCAACAACACTCGCCTCGCCGAAATTTATCCTGACCTCAACTTCTTCAACGCATTCAAGAAAGCGGACGATACCTTGACCACGGCTGCCAAGAGCATCTCCGATATCATCAACAAGACAGGTTATATCAATCTGGACTTTGCCGATGTTATGAGAACGTTAGAGAACAGTGGTGTAGCTCTTATCTCAACTGGACAGGGCTCTGGCGAGAACCGTCTGGCAACCGCTATACAGAATGCCATCACCTCTCCATTGTTGCAGGACAATGAAATAACTTCAGCTCAGCGTCTGCTCTTCGAGGTCTGCTTCTCGGAGGAGAACCCGATGACCATGAGCGAAAGCAAGGAACTCAACGAATTCACCAGTCGCATGAACCCCGACATCGAAGTTATCTGGGGTGCCATGGTCGATAACTCGTTGGGCGAAGACATCCGCATCATCGTCTTGGCGGCTGGTTTTGACTTGGACAACAACACAGGTCGTATCTCCAGCCACAGCGCCGAGGCACAGCGTGTCTCTCCTCAGCCGACACCTCAACAAGCGCCTGTCGAAGTCAAAGCAGCACCAACGCCTGCTCCGGCAGAACAATCTCAACCTGCCGTTACCGAGCAGCCGCAGACTACTGCCGCAGTAGCGCAAGCACCTGTCAATGAACCCGTTCCAAGTGCTCCGACCCCAGCACCGGCTCCAACGCCAACGCCTGCTCCGCCCACGCTAATCGACACCCCAGCGGCTCAACCGGCTCAAACAGAAGCAACCGAAGCAACTACGGCTCCTGCGCCAATAGTCGATACGCCTGAAACGCCAGTGCCTCCTACAACAGCACCAGCCGCCGACCCGACTCCGGCCTCCGCTCCTGTCTCATCGGCTCCGACAGCATCGGCTCCTGTAGCCTCAGCGCCAACTTCTACGCCAGCACCCACTCCCGCTGCTCCTACCGTCACGCCAACGCAAGACCCCTTGCAGAGCATCGATGAGATCCGTCGGTACTATGGAGAAGAGACGGCCGACGGCATGCGTATGGATCAGATTCGCAAGAACTACTACCTGCTCGACAACGATGACCTCACCAACGAGGAACTGGTCGCTATGCTGGAACGTATGCCTGCCTACAACCGCACCATCGAGCAACTCGGTGAACTGAAGAAGGTCTCTGCCCAAGCCAAAGAGCAGAACCCCACCCCCGCTGCTCCGAATAATGGGTATATCTTCTAATAAGGTTATGAGGTTATAAGGTCTTTAGGTTATAAGGTAGTTTACCTAACAGTCTTCAAAGCCTATAAGGACGTAAGGTCTTTAGATTATAAGGTAGTTTACCTAACAGTACTCAAAACCTATAAGGATGTAAGGTCTTTAGGTTATAAGGTAGTTTACCTAACAGTCTTCAAAACCTTATGAAGGTGTAAGGTCACAAGGTAATTTACCTAATATCCTTAAAACCTCACCTTCAACCTCATAACCTCACAACCTTAAAACCTCACAACCTCACCCTCAACTCCAACCAGTATAACCATATATTAACCCAAACAAAGTTTTTTATTCATGATTTTAGTAAACAATCTTTGCGTTCAATTTGGTAAACGAATCCTTTTTCAGGATGTGAACCTGAAGTTCACTCCCGGTAACTGCTACGGCATCATTGGCGCCAATGGTGCAGGCAAATCTACCTTGCTCCGCGTATTGAGCGGCGAACTTGATCCTACTCGCGGTAACTTCGAGATGGGTCCAGGCGAACGTCTCTCCGTGTTGGAACAGAACCACAACAAATACGATGAATATACCGTACTGGACACTGTCCTCCGTGGCAATACGGTCCTCTACTCCATCATGGAGGAGAAGAATGCCATCTACGAGAAAGCCGAGATGACCGAGGAGGATGGTATGCGCGCCGCCGAACTCGAAGAGAAGTTCGCCGAGATGGATGGCTGGAATGCCGAGTCCGACGCCGCTTCGCTGCTCTCGGGTCTGGGCATCAAGGAGGACCTCCACTACATGCTCATGGGCGATATCCCTGCCAAGCAGAAGGTGCGTGTCATGTTGGCCAAGGCCCTGTTCGGCAACCCCGACAACCTCTTGCTCGATGAGCCTACCAACGACCTTGACCTCGACACCGTCATGTGGTTGGAGAACTACCTCTCTAACTTCGAGCACACCGTGCTGGTCGTTTCTCACGACCGTCACTTCCTCGACTCTGTCTGCACCCACACCGTCGATATCGATTTCCGCAAGTGCACCATGTTCGCCGGCAACTACTCGTTCTGGTACGAGTCTTCTCAGCTCGCTCTCAAGCAGCAGCAGATGGCCAACAAGAAGGCCGAGGAGAAGAAAAAGGAACTCCAGGAGTTCATCCGTCGTTTCTCGGCCAACGTGGCCAAGTCCAAGCAGACCACCAGCCGCAAGAAGATGTTGGAGAAACTCAACATCGAAGAGATTCAGCCTTCCACCCGTCGTTATCCGGGCATCATCTTCACCCCCGAACGTGAAGTTGGCAACAAGGTCTTGGAGGTTCACGGCCTCGGCAAGACCATCGAGGGCACCACGCTCTTCCAGGATGTCAATTTCCAGATCGAACCAGGCGACAAAGTTGTCTTCCTCAGCCACGACCCACGTGCCATGACCGCCCTCTTCCAGATCATCAATGGCGAGGACAAGGAGCACGAAGGCACCTACAACTGGGGCCAGACCATCACCACGGCCTACCTGCCTCTGGACAACTCTTCGTTCTTCAATACCGACCTCAACATGACCGACTGGCTCATGCAGTACAGCACCGACACCAGCGAGATCTACATCAAGGGCTTCCTGGGTCGTATGCTCTTCAAGGAGGAGGAGGTGCTCAAGAAGGCCAGCGTCCTCTCGGGTGGTGAGAAGATCCGTTGCATGATTGCCCGCATGATGATGAAGAATGCCAACACCCTCATCCTCGACTCTCCCACCAACCACTTGGACCTCGAGTCTATCCAGGCTTTCAACAACAACCTCCAGACCTACAAGGGCGTCATCCTGATGTCCAGCCACGACCACGAGTTCATCCAGACCGTCTGCAACCGCGTCATCGAACTGGGTCCTAAGGGCATCATCGACAAGCGCACCGAATACGACGATTACATCACCGACGAGCGCGTTCAGCAGTTGCGTGAGAAAATCTATTAAATAAAGTAGAAAGTCTCTCCCCTTTCCCTCACCATGAGGGAGGGAGAGTTTTTCTGTTTTGCATCTGCTATCTCAACTATAGTCTCTATAATATTTATAGATTCTATTGTCACTATAGTTACTATAGTCACTATTTTATCTTTCACCCCTCTATTGCATTGAGAAAATGAAATCCTCCATTACCTTTTTCCTTGCCCTCCTCCTACCGACACTTGTCTCGGCACAGAATATCCTCCAACAAGAGCAAAACCGTCCTTTGGCCTTCCCAGGAGCCGAAGGTTGGGGCAGTCATGCCTGGGGCGGACGCGGCGGTAAGGTCTATACCGTCACCAACCTCAATGACTCGGGCGAAGGCTCACTCCGCTGGGCGGTCGAACAGACGGGTGCCCGCACCGTGGTCTTTGCCGTCGATGGCACCATCGTCCTCCAGTCCCCGTTGCGCATCAACAACGACAGCATCACAATAGCCGGACAGACAGCCCCTGGCGATGGCATTTGCCTCAAGGATTACCCCCTCACGGTCAATGCTTCCGACGTCATTGTCCGCTATCTCCGCGTGCGTCCCGGCGATGATGCTGGCAAGGAATGCGACGGCGCCGGCGGTGGCAAGTATGGCCAACATGACGTCATCTTCGACCACCTCTCCGTCAGTTGGAGCGTCGATGAATGTCTCTCTTTCTACAAGACCAAGAACCTAACCGTGCAATGGTGTCTCGCCAGTCATAGTCTCCGTAAGTCGGTCCACTCCAAGGGCAAACATGGCTTCGGAGGCATCTGGGGCGGCAATCATGCCTCGTTCCACCACAACCTCTTGGCGCACCACAGCAGCCGCAACCCTCGCTTCTCGTCGGTCGATAGCACCAACTGGGTCGATTACCGCAACAACGTCGTCTATAACTGGGGCTACAAAGCGGCCTACGGTGGCGGCCATCATGGCACCATCAACTTCGTGGCCAACTACTACAAACCGGGTCCCGAAACCGAACTGCACCTCTTCCTCGAAGTGGCTGGCGACGGCACCAGTCAATATTACGTGGCGGACAACATCATGACCGATGACGAACCCATGACCATGGACAACTACTCGGGCGTGAAGGACAAAGGCGACAGTTGCACCGTCCAAGTGCCCTTCCCCTATCTGCCTATTGACGAACAGAACGCCCTGTTGGCCTACCAAAAAGTCATCGAACAAGTGGGCTGCAACCTGCATCGCGACAGCTACGACGCAGCCGTCATCGAACAGGTACAGCAAGGCACCGGTCAGATCATCGACTCGCCCACCGAGGTAGGCGGTTGGCCTCTCCTCAAGAGTGGCACGCCCCGCCCCGACTCCGACGGTGACGGTATGCCCGACGACTGGGAAGTGGCCCATCATCTGGACCCCCAGAACCCCGCCGACGGCGCTGCCCCCTCTTCTCAAGCCCCCTACACCCACCTCGAAATCTACCTCAATAGCCTGGTGAAGTAATAAGGGTGAGACCCTCCACCTCAATACTTTCAATATGTCAAAGAGCGTAAAACAAACAACGATAACGAAATTAAACGTTAAACGATAACGAAAACACTAAGTTTGCAGCCGAAAGGCGACGTCAGTCGCCCCAATAGCAAACATAATTGATAAAATGTTTGGAATCGGGGTTAATCTTCATTACCTTTGTTGTAGAAAGGAGGAGATTAACATGACAGGGAACAAGACAAGGATAACGAAAAGCCGTTGGAGGCTATGTTTCGCATATGTCCCTCTGTCAAAGCTGCAAAGACCAAATAGAATGGTGAGCCTTCGAGGCTATTTAGTGTAGCAGTGTCCATGCAACTTCCGGTTAATCTCTCTCCGTTTTTAATAACGTAGAAAGATGAAAAATATTATCATTGGCATCGATTTCTCCAAGGAAACCTTCGATGCAACAGTTCTGGATCTGTCTAAAACCAATGGTGTGTTATCTGCAAGCATCGACGGAATGCATCAGAAGTTTCAAAACGGCAAGCTTGGCTTCCGTCAGCTCCTAAGGTGGGTCAAGACGTCGACCAGACAGAGGCCATCAAAGGACTGGATGTTCTGCGGCGAGCAGACTGGCAAGTATTCACATGGTCTTTGCGACTTCCTGTCCAGCAATGGCCTGGACATGTGGTGTGAGGCACCTTTGCGCATCAAGCGCTGCATGGGCATCGCCAGAAGCAAGAATGACAGCCTTGACTCCCTCCGCATTGCTGAATATGCCTACCGCTATCAAGACAAGATGTCTGCATACAAGCCTGTCAGCAAGGCAATTGCACAACTGAAGGAGCTATTCCTGGCACGTCTGAAATTCGTTGAGCAGCGCAAGGCTCTCTTCGTACGCAACAATACCTGTACTGAATACAGCAGAGGCTCCGAAGCAGAAAAGACCGTTGCCATGCTTTCCCGCAAATTGATAGAGCAATACGACGAATGCATCAAGAAAATTGAAGAAGAGATGCAGGCCCTCATTGATTCGGACGAAGAAATTCTTGAGACCTTCGAGAACATCTCCTCAATCAAGGGAATCAGCCTGATCAATGCTTCTGCCTTCATCATCTACACGAACAACTTCAAGGATTTTGGAGCTGATCCCCGTAGAATCGCCTCTTATTGGGGAGTAGCAGTCTTCGCGCAAGACTCTGGCACAAGCGTACATCATCCCGCCAGGACATCGCCCATGTGCTCGAAGATGCTCAAGTCGCTCCTGTCCGAAGCTGCCGTCGCTGCCAGAATGTACAATCCCGAAATAAAGCGATACTACAACCGGCTTATCGCAAAAGGCAAGCACAAGGGTGTCGCCTTGAACAATGTCAAGAATAAACTCGTACACATCATAACAGCTTTGGCTGTCAACAAAACCAAGTACATGGAAGGGTACGAAAGCTTTCGAAAAGCGTCATAATTGATATATCGGAGACCGGTTAACTGGAGTTCTTGCTCTGAAATGTTAAATTCCGTGTTAAAAGCTCATTTTCGTTTGGTCTGAAACATAGAATGCGAAAAAAAAGGAAAAATGAAGGGCCAAGGCAAAACCTTGGCTTACGGAGAAACAGGAAGGGACGGGAAAGGTGAAAACGGGGCTTGAGGAAAGACATAAAAGGAGGGCCAAGGCAAAACCTTGGCTTACGGAGAAACAGGAAGGGACGGGAAAAGTGAAAACGGGGATTGTGGAAAGGCATAAAAGGAGGACCAAGGCAAAACCATGGCTTACGGAGAAACAGAAAGGGATGGGCAAAGTAAAAACGGGGCTTGAGGAAAGACACAAAGGAGGGCCAAGGCAAAACCTTGGCTTACGGAGAAACAAAAAGGGACGGACAGAGTGAAAACTGGGGTTGTGGAAAGACATAAAAGGAGGGCCTAGGCAAAACCTTGGCCTACGGAGAAACTGGAATGGACGGGCAAGGCGAAAACGGGGGGTTGTGGAAAGACATAAAAGGAGGGCCAAGGCAAAACCTTGGCCTACGGAGAAACAGAAAGGGACGGGCAAAGTGAAAACGGGGCTTGAGGAAAGACACAAAGGAGGGCCAAGGCAAAACCTTGGCCTACGGAGAAACAGAAAGGGACGGGCAAAGTGAAAACGGGGGTTGTGGAAAGACATAAAGGGAGAGCCAAGGCAAAACCTTGGCCTACGGAGAAACAAAAAGGGACGGGCAAGGCTAACCTCCTTAAAGGCTCATAATACCCTCATAATACCTTCATAATAGGCAGAAGGAGAGAGAGAAAGAGAGAAGAGAAAGGAGAGAGAGAAAAAAAAGAGTGCGGCACAGGTCGGGATTGACCTGTGCCGCACTATATGACGGAGGGAAAGAATTGAAACTTCCCTGGAATATCACTTATATTACTTGGACTTAGCGTAGCGCTCGTTAAGACGAGTGAGGAGATCCATGGTGATGTCGTACTTAGGAGCATCGATGATGATGTTGTCGTACATCGTGTTGGTGAAGATAAGCTCGAAGTGCATCTCCTTGTTGTACTCCTTGACGAAGTTGCGGATGGTGTCCGAAAGGCGGGCATTCATCTGAGCCTGCTGGGTAGCGAGTTCGTTCTGGAGGTCGAGGCTGAGCTGGTCGAGTTCTTCCTTCTTCTTCTGCAAGCGGTTAGCTTCCGACTGAGCGCGCTCCTCGCTGAGGAAAGCGTTGTTCTTCAACTTACGCTGGAAATCGGCTACCTCCTTTTCGAGAGCCTGAGCCTTGCTGTTGACGTTGGCGCGAGCGTCCTCGGTCTTCTTGATCAAGTCCTCGTTGAGGTCCTTGGCGAAGTCGTAGTTGACCAAGAGAGAATCGACGTTGAAATAGGCGATTGGTAAACGCAAAGAGTCGTTGGCAGCGAAAGGAGCGACAGCAGCGCCCTGCTTACCACCGTTACAAGAGGCGAGACCGCCTACGAGAGCCCCTGCCAAGAGAAGCGCAGAAGCGAAAGAATAAAATTTCTTCATTATTTATATGTTATATTTAATATTATTCATGGCTTAATCGTACAGTCCTTTATGATTGCGTTCCTCCCAGTCCTGTGTCTGAACGCAATGGATGCCACGCTCACGCATGGCTTTATTGTTGCTGACGTGCGTATTAGGGAACCTTCCGTCTTTCTTGATTAGTATCTTAATTGCTAAAAAAACTAAACAAAACAAAAGTATTCCGATAGAAATGATGATTGTTTGCCACATTTTTATTATATTTGCACCGCCAAGTGCGGAAATGTTCTGCATCCTTGACAAATGCGGCGCAAAGATACAACAATTTTTGTTGTCGTGCAACAATCGACCCTCAGATTTACAAAAAAATAAAATAATTTATCCGTAATTTAACCTTTTTTAAAATTTCTACAATCTATGGAAATCAAAAATTTGGCTCCTAAAAACGTTTGGAGCATCTTCGATGCGATGACCCAAGTGCCTCGTCCATCGAAAAAAGAAGAGAAGATTCGCCAATGGTTGGTCAACTGGGCCAAAGAGCATAACATCGAATGCCACTTAGACTCGACAGGCAACGTCCTGATGCGTGTGCCAGCCACTCCAGGATATGAGAATCATCCTACCGTGGTGATGCAGGGCCACATGGACATGGTGTGTGAGAAGAATTCGGACGTGCAGCACGACTTCGAGAACGACCCTCTGGACACCTACATCGACGGCGATTGGGTCAAGGCTCGCGGCACGACATTGGGTGCCGACGACGGTATGGGCGTGGCCTTGGCATTGGGCATCATGATTGACCCCGAAGCCAAGCACGGACCTCTGGAGGCCCTGATTACCTACGACGAGGAGACCGGCATGACAGGTGCCAACAACCTGGACGAGGGATTCATGACTGGTAAGATCCTGGTGAACATCGACTCGGAGACCGAGGGCCAGATCTTCATCGGTTGTGCCGGTGGCAAAGACACCTGTGCCCAGTTCCGCTATGCACCAATTCCTGCCCCCGACCGCTTCTACGCCAAGGTGAAAGTGTCGGGCCTGATGGGTGGTCACTCCGGTGGCGACATTCACTTGGGACATGCCAACGCCAACAAGGTGTTGGTCCGCTTCCTGTTGAGCCAGCCCGACTTGGTATTGGCCAGCATCCACGGCGGCAACTTGCGCAACGCCATTGCCCGTGAGGCAGAGGCCGTGATTGGTCTTCCAGAGAGCCGTAAGCATCAGTTGATGGCCGACCTCAATCAGTTCATTGCCAAGATTGAAGGCGAGGTGGGCGACATCGAGAAGGGCTTCAAGATGACCATCGAGAGTGTCGAGAAACCACAGCACATCATCGAGCCAGGTGTATCGGACAACCTGCTCGCTGCCCTTCAGGCCTGTCCACATGGCGTTCAGGGCATGAGCCGCGCCATGGAGAACTTGGTCGAGACATCGACGAACCTGGCATCGGTCAAGATGCCGGAGGAGGGCATCATCCGTGTGGAAACCAGCCAGCGAAGCAGCGTCGAAAGCGAGAAGGAGGACATCGCAGCCACCGTTCGCACCGTATTCGAGTTGGCCGGAGCCGAAGTAACCCAAGGTCACGGTTATCCAGGTTGGAAACCTAACGTCGATTCACCCGTGCTCAAGGTGTTCAGCCAGACCTATCGCGACATGTACAAGAAGGAACCAGAGATCCTGGCCATCCACGCCGGATTGGAAACAGGCCTGTTCCTCACCAAGTATCCAGACATGGATATGATCTCGGTCGGCCCAACCATGGAGGCCATCCACTCGCCCGAAGAGAAAGTATCCATTTCGTCGGTTGCCAGCTTCTACAACTACCTGCGCGAGGCATTGAGCCGCATCTAAGTAGAGGCAGATAAGGAGCCCTCCCACGACAATTGGGACAAATAGCAACTTATTTTTAGCAATTTCGGGACAAATATTTGCACACGACAAAAAAAGTGCTTATATTTGTCCCATCTTTTTATTTAAACGCGCGATATGAAATTTCAAGTACTCAGTTCTTTGCTTACAAGCCATCTTACGGCCCTGAGCCGCGTACTAGGCAGTAAGAGTCCCATGCCAATATTAGATGACTTCCTGTTCGAAATCACTCCAGACAAGCTGATTGTAACAGCTTCGGACGGTGATACGACCATGATTACCAATATCGAGATAACAGAAGTGGAGGGTACCGGCCGTTTTGCCATCCCTGCCAAGACGTTGCTCGAACCATTGAATGCCATGCCCCAGCAGACCCTGACGTTCGTCATCGACCCAGGCAATCTGGAGGTCTTCGTCATTTATCCTAATGGCAAGTACAACTTTATTGCCCAGAATGCAGACGAGTATCCGAAGTTGAAGGAACTCGACCCAGCCGCCCATACCTTCACCATCTCCGCCACCGCACTCCAGAATGGCATCAACAGCACCTCGTTTGCCGTTGCCAACGACGAGATGCGTCCGATGATGAACGGTATCTGCTTCGACATCAAGCACGACAGCTGCACCTTCGTTGCCAGCAACTCCAAGATCCTGGTACGCCTCATCAACAAGAGCGTCACCGCCGACTTCGAGGAGTCGTTCATCATGTGCAAGAAGCCAGCCACCCTGCTCAAGAGCATCATCTCGAAGGGCATGGAGGATGCCGAAATCACCTTCGACGACAAGAGCGTCCGCGTCAAGATTGGCGGCTACACCATCAGCAGCAGTCGCATCGAGGGCAAGTTCCCACGCTACGAGGCCGTCATCCCAAAGAACAATACGAACATCATGACCATCGACCGTCTGGAGTGTATCAACACCACCCGTCGTATCTCCGTCTTTGCAAGCGCCTCGACCAACCAGGTGAAGTTCGAAATTGACAAGGACCAGCTCATCGTGAGTGCACAGGACGTGGATTACTCCCTGAACGGCAACGAGAAGATCTCTTGCAGCTACGACAGCGTACCGTTGCAGATAGGCTTCCGCGCCAACTACCTGATCGAGATGTTGAACACCATGACCTCCAGCGAGGTGGAGTTCCAGATGTCCGATTCCTTCCGCGCCTGCCTCATCGTTCCTGTCGAGAACAACGAGAACGAAGATCTCCTGATGTTGATCATGCCAATGCAGTTGGCAGACTTCGGCAACTAATCATTGACCATGCAGCTGAACCTAAAGCGTCCCATCGTCTTCTTCGACATCGAGGCCACGGGACTGAACATCGTCACCGACCGCATTGTCCAACTGAGTTACATCAAGGTGATGCCCAACGGGGAGGAGACCGAGCACAACTATCTGATCAATCCGGAGTGCCCTATCCCCCACGAGACAACCGAGATACATCACATCACCAACGAGATGGTGGCCGACAAACCGACCTTCAAGGAGTTGGCGGCCAAGATTGCTCAGGACTGGAAAGGGTGCGACCTGGCGGGTTTCAATTCCAGCCGTTTCGACATTCCCATCCTGATGGAAGAGATGTATCGCGCCAAGGTGGACTTCGACGTATCGAAACGCGCCTTGATTGACGTGATGAACATCTACCACAAGAAGGAGCGTCGCAACCTCGCCGCCGCCTATCAGTTCTATTGTGGCAAGGAACTCACCGATGCACACTCGGCCGATGCCGACACACGTGCCACCTACGAGGTGCTGAAAGCGCAGTTGGGTCACTACGACGACCTGGAGAACGACGTCAACTGGTTGGGCGAATACAGCAAGGCAGGCAACTTTGCCGACATCGCCGGCAACTTTGTCCTGAATGCCAAAGGCGAGCCCTGCTTCAACTTCGGCAAGCACAAGGGAAAGACTGTCACCGAGGTCTTTGAGAAGGAGCCGAACTACTATGCCTGGATCATGGACGGACAGTTTGCCCAATCGACCAAGCACTTCGTCACCAAGATAAAACTACAAATGGGATCACACAAATGATCAATCTAAAGACAGGGATGTGCATATCGGCCTTGATATTCACATCCCTTGCTGTTACAAAGGCACAGGAACTCGATGCCACGGTATCTATCAATGCCCAGCAGATCGAGGCCTCCTACCGTGACCGTTTCAAGACGTTGGAGACCGACCTGCAGGAGTTCCTCAACGCCCAGCAATGGACCGCCAACCAGTTCGGCCAACAGGAGCGCATCCAATGTACCTTTGCCTTCACTATCAACGAGATGCCGTCGTCCGACAGTTACAAGGCATCGCTCACCGTGCAGGCGCGTCGGCCCGTCTATTACTCCAACTACCAGACCTCGACGTTGAACTGGAAGGACGACAACCTATCGTTCAACTATACCGAGGGACAGACGTTCCAGTTCAACGAGTTCAGCTTGGACAACGAACTCATTGCCGTATCGGCCTACTATATCTACCTCATCCTGGCATCGGACTATGACAGTTTCTCGCCCAACGGAGGCGAACCTTTTCTCCGCAAGTGCGAGAGCATCGTCAGCCAGATGCAGAGTTCGGAGTCGAAAGGTTGGAAGGCGTTCGATGACAAGAAGAACCGCCACGCCCTCATCACCGCTCTCCTGGATGCCAATCAAGCGGACTTCCGCACCCTTTGGTACAACTATCACCGACTGGGATTGGACGCTATGTACCAATCGATGGATAAAGGGCGCGCCCAAGTGAGTCAGGCCCTCCCCCTGTTGAACAACGTCCGCAAAGCCAATGTCCAAACGCCGCTGCTCAGCCTCTTCATCTCGGCTAAGTTGGACGAGTTGCTCAACATCTACAGCGAGGCGCCCAAGAAGGAGAAAGAGGAGATCTTCAAGACGCTCCAGAACCTCTTCCCTACCTACACCAACAAACTGTCTAAGATTAAAGAGGAGTATAGAGAGTAGAAAAGCAGACCACCTCCATCCCCTGCTTAGGGGGAAGTATTTACGGCAAAAGGTTCGTCTGAATTATGATAATATATTGGTCCAACTTCCTAAATGACCAAATTGCAAATGGCTAATTGTAAATGGCTAAATTGTAAATGGCTAAATTGTAAATAATTTTATGCTTCAATCACTTACCATACAGAATTACGCGCTCATCGAGCAATTGGAGTTCCGTCCTACGCAAGGCCTGACGGTCATCACGGGCGAGACCGGTGCCGGCAAGAGTATCATCATGGGTGCATTGGGACTCATTCTTGGTCAACGTGCTGACGCAAAAGCCGTTCGCACAGGCGCCAGCAAATGCGTCATTGAAGCTACCTTCGACATCTCGGGCTACCATCTGGAGTCGCTCTTCGAGGAGAACGACCTCGAATATGATGCCACCAACACTATCATCCGCCGCGAGATAATGGCTACCGGCAAGAGCCGTGCCTTCATCAACGACGTTCCGGCGCAACTCACGGTGCTGAAGGAACTTGGCAACGCCCTCATCGACATCCATTCCCAACATCAGAACCTGCTCATCGGGCAAGACTCTTTCCAACAGAACGTGGTCGATACGTTGGCCCACAATGCCGACATCCTGGACGCTTACGTCAAGGAATATCGCGAAATGCTTCACCTGCGCCGCACGCTGAAGGAGTTTCAGGAGGCATGCAACAAGGGCGAACAGGAGGCCGACTACATGCGCTTCCAGTTCCAGCAACTGGACGAGGCGCAACTGCGCGACGGCGAACAGGAGGAGTTGGAGCAGGAACAGGAACTGTTGAGTCATGCCGAAGAGATTAAAGAGGGGCTCTCGCAGATGGCCGACCAACTGGATGGCGACAACCTCAGCATCGTGCAGACCCTCAAGAAGTTAAGCGACGATGCACGCACCCTATCTCGCGTCTATCCCAACATCGGCGAGATTGCCGAACGTCTGGAGACCGACTATATCGACATCAAGGACATTGCCTCCGACGTCTCGGCTCAGGCCGACGACATCAACTTCGATCCCGAGAGACTGGCTTACGTCGAGGAACGCCTCGGCACCCTTTATGCCTTGCTCAAAAAGCATGGCAAAGAGTCGCTTGCCGAACTCATCACGCTGCGCGACGAGTTGGACCAGAAGTTGCAGCACATCGACAACCGCGACGAGGAACTGGCAGAACTCCAACAGCAACTGGAACAACAGACCATCAAGGTGCAACAATGTGCCGACCGCCTCACCGACTCCCGTCGCAAGGCAGCCAAGGTGTTGGAAAAAGCGTTGGTCCAGAAAGTCGCCTATCTGGGCATGCCCAACGTACGTTTCGAAGTGCAGATTTCTCCCCTCTCCGACTTCGCGGCTTCGGGCAAGGACGACATCATCTTCCTCTTCTCGGCCAACAAGAACCAGCCGCTCAAACCTGCGGGCGAAGTGGCTTCAGGCGGTGAAATCTCTCGACTGATGCTCTCCATCAAGGCGCTCATCGCCGATGCCAAGACCCTGCCTACCATCATCTTCGACGAGATAGATACCGGCGTGTCGGGCGACATTGCCGACCGCATGGGCGAAGTCATGAAACAGATGTCGGCCCACTTGCAGGTCATCACCATCACCCACCTTCCGCAAGTGGCTGGCAAGGGCAACGCCCATTTCAAGGTCTTCAAGGAGGACAGCGCCAACGACACCACCACCCACATCAACCAGCTCACAGCCGACGAACGCATCCAGGAGATTGCCCGTATGTTGAGTGGCGCCCATATCACCGAGCAGGCCATTGCCAACGCCAAGACCCTACTCAGCGAATAAATTCAGGTTTCGCAAGTGCAAAAGAGCGTTAGTAACGTACCTATCGACCAACGCGAAGCAATAGCTTCCAACATCTCCCGATAACTTCCTTCAATCAAGAAAATATAAATCGCGCCCCGCCAAATGGCGGAGCGCGAATCTTTTATGTATCAAAGTAGATGTCCGGAAGAAATTCCGAACATCCACTTCCGTTCCGGTTACTTAACCAGCTGACCCTTCGCATTGAACTGCTGGCCATTGCGAACAATGACGAGCTTGCCATTGACGAAGAACTTACCATCCTTCTGAGCAGAGACAGCGGCAATGTTGTCGATACCACTGATCTCAGGATATTCGCCCTTCACGAGTTCAATCTTCTGGATAGTACCATCTGGGCTACCCCAACCGAGCTTGATGCTGTTGATGTGAACGAACTCATAGCCAGCGAAGCTGACAAAGGCAACACCGTTTTCACCAATAGTAACATTCACCTCAGTGAGTGCGCCACCGTTAGCGTCACCGCCGCCATTACCTACTTCCAGACGGTTCATCAGAACACGAACCTGCAAGCCTGGAGTACCAACAATGGCCAATGAGTCATAACCAGTTGCGTCAGCATACTGCAAGTAAACTACACTTGAGTTACCGTAAACCAAAGCACCCTTAGAGATCACAGAACCGATACCGCTACCGAAGCCAGGAGTCTCCTCTGTTGGCTGAGAAGTTGCAGTGCAACCATCCCATACCTTGAACATATCAGCGGTCAACTCGTAAACGCCATCGGCAATCTCGTTGCCACTAGCAACAGTTACAGTCCAGCGTGGGTCACCAACGGTCTCAGGAGCAACAGCACCCTCAGCCAAAGCAAGAGTAGCATTGAAGTTACCTGCAGCGGCATCAGCGAAGGTTACGACAGCAGCGATAGAGTTCTTGACAATATCCTCCTCGTAATATTCAGTCTCGCTAGTATAGATTTTAGCCTTACCAGCCTTCTCAAACTCGGCAGCACTCACATCAGCACCACCCCAGTTAAAGATATTGCCGTCAACATCCCATGAAGGAGTGCCATTTGCCTGACCCTTGTTCAAACCAACGATAACCTGATTCTGCTTACCGCAGTCAACGAAGATGTTGTTCTTGACAACGTAAACATTCTGTGCTGTACCATTCTGCTTCAAGTCGCACATGTTCTTGCCATTGGCGATATTGACGATGGTAGAGTTCTGGATGTCGAATACCTGCAACCATGAACCGTCAATGTTCTTAGGACGGCTACCATACTGTGCGAAGAAGCCAGAGTTGGCAGCAGCAGCGTAGATAGTTGAGTTGTTGACAACCAACTTGCCGGCATAGCCCTTACCATTGAAGTCAAATACGTTCTTACCAGCAGCTGGCATTTCAACAACAGAGTTCTCAACAGTCAGAGTCTCAACGAGGGTCTTCTGGTTGTCTCTTACAAGAGCAGCCTTCAGACCAAGAACCTTAACACCTGAAACGCTGACAGTCTTGATCAACTTGTGATCGGACTCTGTGCCATCGGCCTTGAGAGCGAATTCGGTAGTTCCATCGAGAGTAAGGAAGTTATCTGTTCTGCTCTCTGCCATAGTAATAGTAGAACCATTACCAACCAGAGCGAAGTCAACACCTGTAGTGATAGTGGTGTCCAAAGCATAGGTACCACCCTCAGCGAGGTTGATAGTGATGCTTGCGACATCCTTACCCTCGACAGCAGCAGCGAGTTCAGCAGCGATATCCTTACCAGACTCCAGATTCAAAGCGATGTCAACTGGCAAGCGGAGAACCTCGAACTTAGTAACGAAGAGGTTAGTACCAGCCGTGTTACGAGTAATCTTGATGGTCTTGCTACCAGCTGCCTCGGCAGGAACGACAACGTCCTTCGTGGTAACTGCGCCATTGAAAGTAACATCCTCGCCACTGTAAATATTAGCCTCGTCGCCATAAACTTCGCCGGCCAACGTTGCATTATTCTCGAATACGAACCAAGCGCTTGCAGTCTTCGAAGCATTCTTGTTGAGGAATGCAGACATACGGATGACGTCACCAGCCTGTACCGGCTCATCCAAGGTTACCGACATGTAACCTGCATTAGCCGAAGGAGTCTCGTCATTCATGTTACCCTTCTTACCATTCAAGCAGATGGTGTAGTAGCCAGCCTGCTGATAGTTCAAGCGGTTGCCGTCACCATTCTCGTAAGTGATCTTACCACCCTTCTCGCACATAACGCCCTTAGGAGACTCCCATGCGTATTGAGCATACTTGTCAAACTTGTAAGCATCGGCCTCCTTAGCAATAGCAACCTTGTCGTTCAAGGCAGTGACGGCAGCGTCCAACTCGTCCTGAGTCTTAGCCTCAGCAACAACAGCCTCAGCAGCCGTGATAGCAGCATTCAAGTATGCCTTTGCGTTCTCGCTGGTCAATGCCTCAACAGCCGTCTTGGCATCCGAGATTGCGGTCTCAAGAGCCGACTTGTCAAGTGGTGCAGCGAAGTAGGTCAAACGGAAGTTATCGAAGATAATCCACTGGCAAGTAGCAGTTTCGTTCTTGATACCTACCACCAAGTCACCCTCGCCATTGTAAGCGTAAGTGATCGTGTCGATGGTGTAACGATCTGCTGAGAACGATTCAGAAGCCATACTCATATTGGTCTCCGAACCCGTCTTGGCAGGAACTTCGGCAGTAACATCACCGATGAAGAATACAGGTACCGTCTCGACAGTATCCTGGCCTGAGCGATTCTGATCCTGACGGTAGAAGCCCTGAGCAGTCATCTTGTAAATACCCTTAGGAGCATTCTTCAATACCTGGCTGATGGTGAATGTAGAGTGATAAGACTCAGCACAGTTGTTCGTATTGTTACCACCACTGAGGTTCTTATTGCTGCAATCCTCACTGACAACCCAGTTCTCGGCATTACGGGCATCGTTGCGGTTGAAGTTAGCAGCCTTGATCAGGAAGGTAGCGTCAACGCCAACCTCCTGAGTTGCATTGGCCAAAGTAGCCAATTTAGCTGCCTCAACCTCCTCTACAGAGACAAAGAGCCACTGACGAGGAGTGTCGCTCTTGACCAAGTTGTCATTGGCATCAACACTGACGAACTGACTACCATTGGTGATATAATAACCCTCACCGGCCTTCTCCAGATTCCAGCTAAATGCAGGAGCATCCATATAGAGGTTATCGCCCAGGAAGTGGTCGTTATCACCGTTCTTGATGCGCGTATCAATAGTAACCTTACCATCAGCGATTGCGAAAGTCAAGTCCAGACCCTCCTCGTTGACGATAGCGCGCGTACCCCAGTCATGGCCGGCAGCCATGAACTTACCAGTCTCGGCATCCTTAACGTAAGCAATGCCCTCGAAGGTAACATAGTTGGCAGCACGGAAAGTCGTGGCAGCCTTCTTCAAGGCAGCAATGGCAGCCTCGAACTCAGTGAGGTTCAACTTGTTGCTTGCCAAAGCAGCCTCGGCATCAGCAATGGCAGTAGCAAACTCCTCGGTGCCATTCACACGGTCGGCAGTCTGGAGAGCCTTGGCCGATGCGATGGCAGCTTCCATGTCGGCCTTGTCGGCAGCATAGACAGCCTTGGCCGTAGTGAACCAGGTGAGCTGATAGATCTGCATGGTGTGCCAGTTGGTACCTGGTTTTTCCTTGCCCAAACCGAGCTTGATAGTACCGTCGGTCACCTCAACATCGAACTGGCTGAAGTTGTTCTCGGTGGTAGAAGTGGCAATATGAGCAGCAATGAACGCCTTCTGGTCATTAGCAAAGACATAAGCCACGTCTTCGTCTCCATCCGTCATAGGTGAAGTCATGCCAGCACGACCAGCAGTAAAGAAGGCATTACCATAGAAGCCCACCTTGTAAGTACCATTGGTCAAACCGGTGATATCCTGATAGATGATGGTGCCAAGACGGTTGACAGCAGTACCTTCGGCAGTACCTTCTTCGTACGATTCAGCGAGGTTGGCAGTGCGGCCATCGTAAGTCGTAATGGCAGGAGCAAACTGCGTTGCGCAGACTCCAGCACCAGAGCCATCGAACTTCTTCCAACCGGTAGTGTTCACCTTAGCCGTCTGGTCGGCCTCCTGGTCGGCATTGTCGGTCTTGAACTGAGCAACGGCAGTAGCCAGCTCGGTCTCGTCACCACTTGCCTTGGCGGCAGCAATAGCGTCGATCAACTTACCGACAGCAACAGCCTCTTCGTCGGCAGCCAGAGTCTCAGCCTCCTTCATCAAGTCGCTCTTCACTGGAGCGGTATAACTGGCAAGTGCATTGCCGGCACCCATCTCGTAGGTATCGCCGTACTTAGACAACTTACCAGTAACGATGACGCTGGCACGCAGCTCGATATCGTCGATAGAGGCGAAGTCGGCACCCTCGAGGCCCTTACCATGGTAGAGCTCGAACTGCTGACCCGAGGTCTTGCCATCCTCCGAAATCCAGTAAGTGATGTACTTATCGGTCTCGTCGAACTTATCGACCTTCGAAACGATACCCTTAACGAATACGGTCTCGTCCAAAGCCTCGCCTGCATCAATCAGGGCAACGGCCTGGGCAACGGTGTAAGCAGTCTCGAGAGTGTTGGCAATGTGAACCTCAACTGGCTCCACAATAACTGCATTCTCGTCATCGACGTAAGTAACCTTGAGAGCTGCAATGCGGCGCTGACCAGAAGTACCACCAACCGTAAACTTGACATTGTTGGTATTGGCTTCACCCTCAGCAGGAGTCCAAACGCCATCAGCCAAAGTTCCCTTGTCGGCAGTCAACTCATTGGAACCATCACCGGTTCCGAAAGTAATCTCAATTTTTTGAATGGCTACCTTGCCACCTGAAATAGTGAACGTATTGCCTCCGTAAGCACGGACAGCGGCACCATTAGCATAATACTTTGGCGCATTGCTACCCGTTCCCTTACTGAAAATGGCATTGATCTTCGCATCCAATGCTTCCGTTCCCATTTCGGTCGTTTCCGTATAATGTTCCGAAGCGACCCAATTAGCCTCGGCAGGTGTCACCTCCGCTTCGGCCAGGCTAATCTTGTACTGTACGACATCGACCGATTCGGTCTTTGCCGACACGTTCATCGCACCGCACAATAAGAGCAGTGAGACAAACACTTTGGTAAAATTTCTCATAAGCATAAATTTAGGAAAAAAGTGTTTTGAAATTTATATGAATAAATTAATTGGTAATGCCCGATACGAATGTGTCTCCTACGTTCCTGTGCCAGAAAATGTCTCATGGTCGATGGTATTCTTTATAGGTAGATTTCATATCGCCACAAAGATACATCTTTTTTACATATTGTATTAAAAAAGGGTAAAAAAAATGCTTTTTCCGAGTATTTTTTCTCACTTGGTCTAAAATAACCCCGTTTTTGGCCGAAAATCCGTCCCAATCGGGTCAAACGGAGGGCAAAAAGTGCCAATCCGGCGCCCCGTTTTTGCTCCCCCCGCTGACGTAACGCTGTCCTCACGCTCAGCACTCCACGAGGAGAGCCTAAGGGGGCCTCAGCTCCCCTACAGGTCCCCTAATTTTAGGGGAGTTATAGGGAACCTGAACGCGAGCTGCACCCCACCTCATGCCCTGCTGAGTATAGGAAGAGCGGAAGGTAAGAAGAGTTTAAGAATTAGAGAATGGCCCTTTAGAGATTCTTCGCTGACAACCAGCGCTCTAAAGTATGTTGAGATTCTTCGCTGGCGCTCAGAATGACAAACCGTGCATGGAATGACAAGCGACGCAAGGAATGACAATAATTGGAAATTGACAATTGAGAATGGGGAAAAGGTAATTTGTAATCAGTAATTAGTAATTAAAATCATCAAGTTTCGCAATTTGAACACTTGCGAAACTTGATGATTTTTTTTAATACACATCGAACACCGAGCCGCCGACAAACTCGCGGAGGATACTGTCGGTCGGGATGTCGAGGTTGGAGATTGGCGAAAAGTAAGACAGAAAGTGCAGCAGGCGGTCGGCCTCCGGGCGAGCCGGTGAGTCGAACGGCACCTCCTGCAAGATGTGAACTGCCTTGGGTTGCAGGGCAGCCAACTCGTAGATTAAGGTGGTGTTGAAGAAGACGTCGGCGTTCTCCTGGAACGGGAAAATCCACTTCTCCTCACCCCGGCGCACCGATTGCCAACGGAGCAAGGTGCTCTCGCCCGACACGCCACGGGTGGTATAGTCGCGGCAGAGGCGACGGATGAGACGGTTCTCGCTGGTCGATATTCGGGTCTCGTCATCGATGCGCAGGGTGGTCAGCGCCGAGGCATAGATGAGGTGTTTCTTTTCGGGCGGAACCTCCTGGTGCAAGATAGGATTGAGTGCATGGATGCCCTCCATGATGACTACGTTCTCGGGGCGCAGCTGAATCATTCGGCCTTGGTATTCGCGCTTGCCGGTGCTGAAGTTGTAGGTAGGCATCGAGACCTCGTAGCCGGCAAAGAGGCCGCGCATGTCCTTGCCCAACTGCTCCAGATCGACCGCATAGAGCGATTCGAAGTCCTTCTCGCCATTCTCGTCGAGCGGCGTCTGGTCGCGGTTGACGAACCAGTTGTCCATCGAGAGGATGACCGGCATTTTACCCAGTTTGATGAGGTGCATGGAGAGACGGTTGATGGTCGAGGTCTTGCCGCTGGACGAGGGTCCAGCCAAGAGGACAATCTTCAAGTCGGGTTTGTTGACAAGCTGTTGGGCAATCTGGTAGAGGTCTTCGTTCTGGATGCGTTCTGCCTCGTCCATGATTTGACGGATTCGGCCAGAGCTGATGGCCAGATTCAAGTCGGTTACGTTGTTCAAACCGAGTGCAGCATTACGTTCGGCATTACGTTGAATAGTCGCTTCTAATTTCGTCATGGTAATTAGCAATTAAGTAAATTAAATATCAAATATAAATATAAATATTACATTTTACCCTAAAAAATAAAAAACTCAAGTTTCGCAAGTATGGCAACTTGCTCACTTTTGCGGAGTTAAAGGGAGTAATAAGGAGTTATCGCTTCGCTCAAGAAGTTAACGGACGTTACTACAGAAGGCCGAAAGTGTGTTGATTAGCTTCAACAATCGTCCGTTAACTCCATAGCCGCAGGCTATTAACTCCTGCTAACTACCCCAATTAACTACTCTATCGCAATTGCAAAATCACATAGGGCAATCAGATGTTGGTAGGGCAAAGATAAGTGTTTTTTTGCGGTCGATGCAAGAAAATGCCCATTTTTTTCGGTATTTTGTTTTGAAAAAGCCGATTTTGCCTGTATTTTATGCCAAAAAATTTGGTTAATTGAAAAAAATGGTGTACCTTTGCGCTCGCAAAAGTGGAAAGGATAATATTTCTTATTTATTATTTCTTATTTTGCTTTTGTCAAGGTTTTGCCCCATGGTGTAATGGTAGCACACCAGATTTTGGTTCTGTTTGACTGAGTTCGAGTCTCGGTGGGGCAACAAGAAAATAAGATGAGTGGCGCGTTCTTCGGGGCGCGCTTCTTTGTTATAAAAACCCTTGTGCCCATGCAAATGGAAACGAACTGTTTGAAGGTGGGCATTGATGTGGGGTCAACCACTACGAAAATAGTTGCCTTAGACGAGCGTGAAACCGTAATTTACACCCGATATGTCCGACATTTGGCACGCGCTAAGGAATCTGTCATCGAGTCACTGACCGAACTACAGAAACTGTTGCAAACACGACCACCCTTCAGTGCATCCACACAACCTTACGGCATTTCTTTGCGTATCACCGGCAGTATTGGAATGGGTATTGCCGAACGCGTTGGACTCCCTTTCATCCAAGAGGTGGTCGCCGCCTCCAAGTGCATTCAGCACGACCATCCGGAAGTGCAGTCGATGATTGACATCGGCGGCGAGGATGCCAAGGTGGTTTTCTTCCGCCAAGGCGTGGCACAAGACCTCCGCATGAACGGCAACTGCGCCGGCGGCACGGGTGCCTTCATCGACCAGATGGCCATCATACTGGGCGTCAACGTGAACGAACTCAATGACTTAGCCTTGCAGAGCACACAGGTCTATCCGATTGCGTCGCGTTGTGGCGTCTTCAGCAAGACCGACATACAGAACCTTATTGCCAAAAACATCCCCAAGACTGATATTGCAGCATCCATCTTCCGGGCCGTGGCGGTGCAGACCGTGATGACCCTGGCGCATGGTTGCGACCTGCGGCGACCTGTCCTCTTCTGTGGCGGGCCGCTCAACTTCATTCCTGCCCTCCGCAAGGCGTTCATCGACTACATGAACCTCCAAGAGGGGGAGGTCGTCCTGCCCGAAAGGGGCACCCTGTTGCCTGCCGAGGGTGCTGCCCTGAGTCGGGTGGAGGACGAGACGTTCCTCCCTATCGACGAACTTATCCGCAAGATACAAGCCGCTTTCTGTCAGGAGAATACGCACTCAGCCGGAGCCCTGGAACCCATCTTCAAGGACGGACTCGACTACACCCATTGGTTCGAACGCATCCTGCGCAACCGCATTGAGGTAGCCACTTTGGCAGAGAGTGCCGAGGATGGCATCGTCCCTGCCTATTTAGGCATCGACAGCGGTTCGACCACCACCAAGATTGTAGTGCTCAACCGCGAGGGCAAGATGCTCTTCGACTACTACCACACCAGCGACGGCAATCCCATCGGCACCGTCGAGAAAGGACTACAGGAACTGCGCCGGCAACTGGAGGCCGAGGGCCTGACCCTCAACATCTTAGGCAGTTGTTCGACGGGCTATGGCGAAGACCTGATGAAGGCTGCTTTCCAGTTGGACCACGGTATCATCGAGACCATCGCACACTTCCTGGCAGCACAGCATATCGACCCCGAAGTATCGTTCATCCTCGACATTGGCGGTCAGGACATGAAAGCCGTCTTTGTGCAGGACGGCATCATCAACCGCATGGAAATCAACGAGGCCTGTTCCTCGGGGTGCGGTTCCTTCCTTTCGACCTTTGCCACTTCGCTGGGTTACAACATTGCCGACTTTGCCAACGAGGCACGCAAGAGCCAGTCACCCTGCGACTTAGGCACTCGTTGCACCGTCTTCATGAACTCGAAGGTCAAGCAGGTGTTGCGCGAGGGTGCCAGTGTCGCCGACCTCTCGGCAGGCCTGGCCTATTCGGTGGTGAGGAACTGCCTCTACAAGGTACTCAAACTAAAGTCGGTCAACGACTTAGGCAAGCACATCGTGGTGCAAGGTGGCACCATGCGCAACGACGCGGTGGTGCGCGCCTTGGAGATTCTCACGGGTGCCGAGGTGTCCCGTTGCGACAAACCCGAACTGATGGGCGCCTACGGGTGTGCGCTGTATGCGAAACAAAAATACCCCCTCCCGACCATCCCCTCGGCTAAAGCCTCGTCTTCTCGCGGAGAGTTATCAACTCTCCCTAATTGCTGCGAGGACCCGAGGGAGGGGGCTGGTAAAGCCCTTGACGAGTTGTTGGGCAAAGCGGAATTTACGACCAAGAACGTCTATTGCCACGGCTGCGACAATCAATGTCTGGTCACCACCTACAAGTTCGGCAACGGCAAGACCTACTTCTCGGGCAACCGTTGCGAGAAGGTCTTCGTCAATGGTGCGGCAGCCAAATATCGTGGCCTCAATGCCTACCAGATGAAGTTGAGCGCCCTCTTCGACCGCGCCAAGGAGTCGGAAAAATCAATCGAAGTTGTTAAGAATCAAGACCGTCGCATCGGTATGTTGCGCGCCTTGAACCAATATGAGGAGTTCCCCTTCTGGCACACTTTCTTCACGCAATGCGGATGGGAAGTGGTCTTGAGCGATGCCTCCAACTACAGCAAGTACGAACAGAAAGCCGGCATGGTGATGTCGGACAATATCTGCTTCCCTGCCAAACTGATGCACAGCCACGTGCAGAACTTGGTCGATAAGGGGGTGCAACGTATCTTCCTGCCTTTCGTCATTCACGAGCAGGTGGCCGATGGTCAGAACAGTTACAACTGCCCCGTCGTAACTGGCTACAGTGAGGTGATACGTAGCGTGCAGGGCGGACAGATTGACATGATCAGTCCCGCCATCAGTTTCCGCGACAAGGACCTCCTGCTCCGCCAATGCACGGACATGATGTTGCAGTTGGGCATCAAAGAACGTTCGCGCGTGCGTTCGGCTTTTGCCAAAGCCTGTTACGAACAGACCCTCTTCGAGCGCTCCCTTTGTCACTATTCGGAGGACATCTTGCTCGAAGCACGCAACCATCACCGCATGGTCATCTTGCTGGCGGGTCGTCCTTATCACAGTGACCCCCTCATCCAACATCAGGTAGCCGACATGATAGCCGGCATGGGCGTAGATGTTATCACCGACGACATTGTCCGTGAGAAGGATATCCCACTCTCCGACGTCCACTTCGTTCCCCAATGGGCCTATCCAAACCGCATCCTGAAAGCCGCCAAATGGTGCACCATGCAAGGTGACGACGTGCACATGGTGCAGTTCACTTCGTTTGGTTGTGGTCCAGATGCCTTCTTGGTCGATGAGGTGCGCGACCTCCTGATGCGCCATCATAAGTCGCTCACCCTCTTGAAGTTGGACGACATCAACAACGTCGGCTCCATGAAGTTGCGCATCCGCAGTCTCATCGAGTCGCTCAAGTTGGCACAGAGCCGCAAGGAGGGTCAGGCACCGCAACGTCCTGTCGAGTTTGCCACCACCCCCACCTTCGACGAAGCGTGTCGAGGACGCAAGATCCTGGTACCATTCTTCACGCAGTTCGTCTCGCCCTTTATCCCCGTGATTTTCAAGCTGGCAGGCTACGACTGCGAGAGTCTGCCGCTGTCCGACAGCCTCTCGGGCGACATGGGTCTGCGCTACGCCAACAACGAAGTCTGCTACCCAGCCACCCTCATTGTCGGCGACTTTGTCAAGGCATTCCGCACCGGCAAGTACGACCCCGAACAGACGGCGGTTGCCATCACCCAGACGGGCGGACAGTGCCGTGCCTCGAACTATATCACGTTGATTAAGAAAGCGTTGGTCGATGCCGGCTTCCCTCAGGTACCTGTCATCAGTGTGGCTTTCGAGGACCTGGGCAACTATCAACCGGGCTTCTCCATTCCTGTCCGCAAGATATTGCCGATGTTCTTCTACGGCATCATGTATGGCGATGTCCTGGCCAAGTTCTATTACCCCGCCGCCGTGCGCGAACGCGAACCCGGGCAGGCTAAGGCGTTGCGCGACAAGTACTTACAACTGGGTGTCGAGGCGGCCCTGCGCAAAGACCGCAAGGCGTTGCTCCGTCTGTTGGGCGAAGCCGCTGCCGAGTTCAATGCCATCTGTGTCGAAAAGGAGACCCGCAAGGTCGGTGTGGTCGGCGAGATTTTCCTCAAATTCCACCCCTATGCCCACAAGCACGTGGTGGATTGGCTCATCGAACGTGGCATCGAGGTGCAGCCACCCATCCTCATCGACTTCTTCATGCAGTCGTTCGTCAACCGCCGCGTCAACCTGGACACACATATCACGCGCAGCAAAGTGCCCGACTTCATCTTTGCCGCCCTCTACAAGGTCATCCGCAAGCAATATGCCAAATTCAACCGCATCGGCGCGCAGTTCCGTTACTACCAACCGCTGCACGACATCTTCGACGAGGCCCGTTCTGGACAAGACATCCTCACCCTCAATGCCCAGTTCGGCGAGGGATGGTTGCTCCCTGCCGAGGTGGCCGAATTTGCCAAGCACGGCGTCAATCACGTCATCTCGCTCCAACCGTTCGGTTGCATCGCCAACCACATCATCGCCCGAGGTGTGGAACGCCGCATCAAGGAATTTTATCCCGACATGAATCTGCTCAGCATCGACTTCGATGCCGGCGTGAGTGAGGTGAACATCACCAACCGCCTGTTGCTCTTCATCGACAATTTGAAATAATATTTCCCTCCGTGGAAAATAAACAAGTGAGATATTTGTACTACATGTGCTAAAAAGTGCGTTCTTGTACAAATATCTCACATTTTTATTGCCAAATTTCAACAACTTATTAAAATAATGAGTAAATTCGCGTCGTTTTGTCAAAAAGGCAAGCATAAAGTATTTCAATATAAACATATTAATATATCATTTAGGCAAAATGCATTTATTTTTACGCACTTTGGGGCTAAGTTTGTTTTTAGGGCTTTGTCCTGCCGTTTCCGCCTTTGGAGAAACGATAAAATATTGGGGCATAATTTATGAGACTATGGGCCCGGATGCAACTGTCGTCTCGAGCGAGGATAAGGACATTGAATATGCCCTTATTTCTGACAAGGTTTTTGATGCAGATGGTAACGAGCACACTGTTACGGCCATTTCTGCGAATGCTTTTAAGGATTGTAAAAAGTTGGAAAGTTTCGACTTGAGTCCATCTGTGAGAACGATTTCTTCCAGCGCATTTGCTGGCTGCACCAGTCTGAAAGAAGTCATCATTCCGAGAACTGTGACCACCATTAATGACAGGGCATTTTATGGTTGTACTGGGTTGAAATGTTTTAAAATTTACTCCGGCATTACTTTTTGGCCCTATCAGGCTTTCGCGGGATGTAGCAGCTTGGAGAAAGTGATTTTCATGGGACAAAATATACCAGGATTGCAGCTTCAAGATTGCTTCGATAAAGATACTCGTGATAAAGCAACGCTTTATGTGCCATTAGGTTGCAAATCTGCTTTTGAAAGCAAGGAGTTCTGGAAATTCAAAAATATCATCGAGATTGGCAACATCGTGGACGGAGAACGCTACACGCAGGACTTCGAGGTGGAGACAAAGGTGAAGTACACCCGCAATTTCAAGAATACCAACTGGCAGGCTCTCTATGTGCCATTCTCCATTCCAGTGGATACATTGGCAGCCCATGGTCTGAAGGTCGCCGAATTGGACAGAGGCCAAGGTGCTATGGGCATTGACTATAACCTGAAGTTCACTCTGCTTGAATCAGGAGACAATACTATTGGAAACTATCCTTACTTGATTAAGGCCGACGAGGTAGGCGAGGTGTCGTTCGTCTTGAAAGAGAGAATGCTTCGCGTGGCAGAATCGTTTTGCAGCCTGATGCTTTCGACCGGCGCTCAGGACCTCACTTTCATGGGCACTTACGAAGGCGTGACAGGCGAAGAGATGTTCAACAACTCGTATTATGCCATGTCAGGAGGCGGACTGATGCGTGCAGCCGACAACACTGTGTCGCTTAAGCCGCAGCGTTGGTACGTGAAGCTTAAGCACACGGGGGGTGTACCCGTCGTAAATGATGCATCGGTCTTCCGCATCACGGTCAATGATATGGACGAAGAGGAAACCACTACGGGCATTGAAGACTGCCCCGCTGCACCTTCGGTCTCTTCTGCTTACTACGACATGTCGGGCCGTCGCACCTCTGCTCCTGCTCAGTCAGGTCTTTTCGTTCATCAAGGTAAAATCGAATTAATCCGCAAGTAACTATATGAAACAGAAATATATTCAGCCAGCCATGCTCGTCGTCGAGGTGGATGCGAGTGAAGTGATGGTCAACTCTAAGGAAGTCAACGTCCAGATGCTCGGTACAACCTACGAGTTTGATGCTCCACGCACCCGCCTCTGGGGCAACGACGAGGATTGATTCCCGTTTCCATACACAAAAGAACTCTCACTGCGTCCCAGTGAGAGTTTTTTTTGTACCCGAACTCCTACCCTCGCCTGCTCTCACGCAGCGCAAGCACCCCACCCAACTTTGCCCCTCCGCACTGTCTGACTGCCGTTGGGCTCGCTCCGATTACCTTCCTTCCGCAACGCCTTCTTTGAAAAGAAGGAAAAAGAACCAAAAAAGAAAGCAAAAAGAACGGAAAAAGAACGCAACTACGGTACGACGTCGGCTCGTCCAAGGCAAGAATGCTTAACGGGTATTTCTGTAGAACACGAAAGTTTCGAAACAAACGAAAATCGTCATTGCTCTGTCTCTGATCACAGCGTTTCTGTTTA
>JAEEGK010005929.1_pt1 | contig 29524 bp, 18 predicted proteins | sample 8958771 | NCBI WGS metagenome assembly JAEEGK01 (sample SAMN16246547, study PRJNA631951) | gut metagenome | biome: gut microbiome; feature: rumen; material: SC-attached | host: Bos | place: Iran: Karaj | collected 2018-10 | reverse complement strand
TAGATTAATATAAAAATTAAATAAATTAATATTTAAATATATTATAATAGGAAATATGGGAATTTTAAATATATTATAAATTTCATTAACTTAATTGTAATTATAGAAAAAAAAATAATTTTCAAATATAGAATTATAATTTAATAATAAAATTTCCTATCATCTGATAGAAGAAAAAGATAAAAAAGAAAATAATAATAATAAAGATTATAAAGAATAAAATACAAAAATGAAAAAAAATAAATTTGAAGATTCAATTATATTCATTTATAAATAATAAAATATAAAAAATAAATGATAGAAAAATTTAAAAATAATTATAGATATATTTATCTTTTAGAAATTTATATTTATGATTTACCAAATATACATTCATTATTCTGAAGGAAATAACAATATGTTTGATTAGTATAAAAATAAGTGAAATTTGTTATTTGTGAATTTTCTTTTAAATTTATTTGATTTATTATTTTTGAAAGATTATAACATTCAACATATATTAATTCTTCATTTGTTCCAATTAAAACATTGTCTGTCAAAACATCTAAAAAATAATCAATAATTTTATTAGGTTCTTTAATTTCTAATTCATCAAATTTTAAACCATTTAAAGTATAAGACATTAAAAATGTATTACCTTGATAATTTTTAGATAAAATATATAAAACATCATAATTCGAAATTTTAATATTAAAAATATTTTTATTTTTTTCAAAGTCTATAATAGATAAAGTAACAAAACTACTTTTACAATGAATAGTGATAATATTATTAATATCAAATGAAAGAATTATATCTAATCTATCATTAAGAATAATACCTCTAATTGAAGAAAAATGAGCTTTTTGTCTATTAATAAGTAAAATATTTTCATTTACTTCATTAAAATTTAATAATGATAAAAAGCCTTTTTCATCTCCAATCACAAAATAATCTTTTAATTCTGAAGAAACTATTGATGTTACTATACAATTCCATTTAATTGTTTTAATAAAGTTTCCTTTTTTAAATATTTTTATATTTGAATCTGTAAATCTAACAAAAATAAAAAATTTTTTTGAAACTTCACTAAAGGAATTTTCTATTGGAATTAAATCTATTTGTTTTCCATGATGTATTGTAAAAATAGGTGATTTTCCACAATATTTATTTAATATTGTATAATTTTCATATTTAAAATAAATATACCTTTTATCTGAAAAAATCTTACAAGATTTATCTTCTTTTTTTTTAACAAATGAAACTAATTTATCATTTAATTTTGGAAATATAATATTTTTTATTTTCCCTTTTTCTTCAAAATTTTTTTTAAAAAGTTGAATCGGAGTCACTCCTAAAGAGAAAAAATGTATATTCATTTTTAGAAATTTAAGTAACTCTTTTCCTTTAAATCCTTTTTTTTCTAAATCACTTTTAACTAAATTAAAATTTGATTTTTCAGCATAAGAATAAGTAGGGAAAATATTTATTATATTTTCATTTCTTTGATTTATTCCAAAAATATTATCTATCCAAGGACCTAATTGAAAATTTTCAATATTTTTTCTTTGTTTAATAATAAATTCAAATTGATTTCTAAAATTTTCAGTTAAAACATTTGTAAAAGTTACTTCATATTTTTTTTTTTCATATTCACGATAATCATTTTTATTTAAATTGAGTAAAAAATAAAAATCATAGAAAAATTCAGGAAGAAATTCTCTATTATCTTCACTTAATTTATAACCATTTAAAAAAGAATTAATAGAAAAAAAAATTCTTTTATCAAAATTTCCAGATTGAAATTTTATTGAATTATAAGTGATAGGATTTTGTCTAATTAAAAAAAAATAAATAAATCCAGAAGTAGAATAATGAATATTAAAATGATAACCTTCATTTTTAAAATTTTCTATATATTTTTTAAAGTTATAATTAGAATCATATTTTTGTAAGCACATTGCTTTTGAAGAATCTCTTATTTTTTCTGGATCATATGATAAATGAGTTATTGGAAATATTATATATTGATTTAAATCATTATATGTTCTTGTTGAATATTTATTTATTAAAAGAATATATTTAAATTTTGATATTTCATTATGTATATACTTTTTAGTATATTCATTTTTTGAAAATATTTTTTTTGGATCAAATTCTATTAAATCTTCTCTTTTTTCCTTTAATTTTAATTCAAAATTTTTTAAAAAATCAGAAAAATTGTTTTTGTTGAAAAAATTAAAAAAATATGTTTTATGATTATTAAGATAAAATTCTAATACAATTTCTTCAAATGCAAATCTTTTAATTACTATTTCTTTAATTTGAGAATAAAAAATTAAAATATCTTTTTCTTTTCCTTTAATAAAATCACCTGGAATTGAAGAAATACTATAATAAAATTCTTCTTCATAACTTAAATTTTTTTTAAGTCTTTTATCTTCTAAAGATTTATCTTTAAAAAAGATATAATTATTATAAATATGTAATTCACCATAAATAGAACCTTTATTATATATTAATTCACAATCAGAAAATAAATTTGATTTTTTAAAAGGAAAAAATTTTTTGAAATGAAAATTAATATTTTTTTCTTTATTATTATCAAAATAAGGATGAGAATAAATTATCATTGAATTATGAAAAAAATTTAAATCTGGTTTAATAAAAGGTTTATAATAATCATCAATAATATAATTTTTTATTTTATATGGAAATGGCAATTCAAAAGTGTATAAATTTTGTTTATCTTCTTTTATGATTTCTCTATTTATTGAATTATAATTCTGTTTTAAATGCTTAAATTTTTTATTTTTAAATAAATAATTTTTTGATGCTCTACTAAAAGTTTTCCATAATAATTTTTCTTTAATATTCAATAAATATTCCATTTCTTTTTCATTGTTTTTTGGAAATAATTTATAAAAAAAAATTGTTATAATTTCATTTATTGTAGAATTTAAATTCAATTTATATTCATTATTATATTTTTCAAAAGATTTAAGTTTTTTTAAAAAAGGACAAGAATTAACTTTCCTAATATAAATTATATTATTAAATTCCTTATAATCTTTATTATTCTTAATATTTATATTATTATTTTTTTTTAAAATACTATTATTTCTTTCACAAATAATTTCATTCTCTTTTTTTTTATGATTTATAAATTTTTTATATTCCTTATTCTGTTCAAATAAAATTTTAATTTGTTTTTTTGATGAAAGTAAATTTTCATATGATGATAAAAATAATGAAATATCATTATAAATTTTAGAATATATTTCTTGTAAAAGTGATGATAATTGAATATCTGATTTATATTTTTGTTTTAAAAATAACAATTTTTCTAAATAAAAAACTAAATAATTATTTTCAAAAGATTTATTTTTATATTTTATTTTATCAAGAAAATTAGAAAAAAGTGGATTTTCTATAATTTCAATTTCATTCTGAATTGAAAAATTATTATTTATAAATAAAGTGTTTATTATTTTTTTATTTTTTTCACTATAATTATCTATTTTATAAAAATAAATCAATATCTCAAGAATTATTTCAAATATTGTTATGTTATTATCATTGAATTGAAATTCATATTTTATATCTGTAAATTTTTTTTCTTTTAAAAAAAGAATGAATGTTATTATTAAATTTGTAATATTTCCCTTAATTGGAGTATTTCTTTTTAAAACAAAAAAGTAACATATTTGAATAAAAAATATTATTTCATTAAATTGAATTTCATCTTTTACATTTTTCATGTTTACAATAATTTCCAATGATTGAGAAATAATTAAATCATTTATTTCCTCATTGATATATTTTTCATTTAAAATAATTTCTAAATAAAAAGGTTGATAAAGTTTTAAAAGTGAATGCTTAATAAATTTAGATAAAAATTTTGATGAATCATTATTTTTTTTTTTATAAAAAAATATAAAATATTTTTGAAAAATCTTTTGTTGAAAAAACTTATTTATACTGAAAAACACTTCTTTTTTTTCCTCTAAAATTGGATGAAAAACTAATAATATGAATTCATTAATTAATTTAAAAATAAATTCTTGAATTTGACTATTTATATTATCATAAATCTTAATATAAAATTTAATTATATCATTTAATTCATTGAATAAATATTTATTTTCAAAAATTATTGACATCAAAAAATTAGAAGGTAAAATATTATTAGATTCAATATAAGTTAATTTTATAGTATTATTTAAATTATGAAAAATTTGAATAAACATTGCTTTTATAAATGATATATTTATATATCTTTCATAATTTAGAATAGTAAAAATTTCATTATTAGTTAAAGTTTCTTTTAATAGTAAATAACATAAATAATTTATTTTAGGATAAAATTCACAATTAAGTTCTTTTTCTTTTTTAATTTCACTAATTAAAAAAGTATTTAAATGATATAAATTAGAGATAAAGTTTAAATTAGTGTAAATAAACATAAGATAAAATAATTTTTTTTTTTTAAATTTATCATAATTATTATTTGAAATATATTGAGAAAGAACCATAAAATTTTTTAATTTACCTTCCTTAGTAGAACATAAAAATGACCATTGAATAAATTTGATTACTAATTTATCTGTATTTGGGTAATCTAATATAGAGTCAAAATTTAAAATTATTTCAATTGGTATTATAATATTAGGATTAAAACAAAAAGAAATTTCATATAATTCTTTTTTGAATTCTTCATCATTTTCATAAAATTGTTTATTTAAAGCTATTAAAATTAGTATATTACAAAATATAAAAGTTTCTTCTTTTTGATAAAGAAATAGTATTAATTTATTTAATATTTCAATGATTGATGAATTAAATTTTATTTTTATTTTAGTTTTATTAATTGAAATTATAATTGATAAAATTAATAATTTGAAAGAATTTTCTTGTATTATTTTATCATTTTCATTAAATAAAAAATATATAAATTCAAGTATTTTTTGAAATGAAATTTGAAAAATTTTTATTTCTATTTGAGATGTTATATTATGTAATTGAAAAATTAAAAAATCTATTCCAAAATTTACATAAATAAATTGTTCAAAAGCAATATAATAATGTATTGTCTGAAAATGTTTTTCTTCATTTTTCAACGTTAAATAATTATTCTCAGAAATTTCGATTTTATTACAAGGATTAATTTCATTAATATTTTTATATGAAAAAATCAATAAAATTTTCTGAACTTTATTATTAAATTCTTTTTGATTAATTATTTCATAGTATTTTTCATTTAAACTAAATAAATTATTAATTTTCTCTTTTAATAATTGATAATTTAAATATATAAAAGGACCAATTAATCCTTTCATATTTAAACCTATTTTTAATTTTCCATCTTTTATTTTTGGAACTTTTAAAAAAAGATTATATGCTTTTCCATTTATATATATTATAAATGATGAAGCTTTTATTAGTTTTTCTATTTGATAAAAATAAATTAAATATTCTTTATTTTTTTCAATTTTAATTATTTCTTTTTTATTAATTCTATTTCCATCTTCATAATATAAAATTAAAAAATTTTTTGAATTAATATATAATGCAAAATTTATTTTTTTTTTTTTTGATGAAGAAACTTTAAATATAATAGTTTCTTTTTTATCAAAAAATTCTAATATTTTAAAAGAAAAACATATAGAATTATCAGATATATTAAAATTAAAATTTTTATATTCTATAGGACTAGAAATTAATATTCCATGCTTTATATATGATTCTTCATTTATATTTTTCTTTTCTTCATTAAATAATTTTATTAATAAATCTATATATTTATGAAAATGAGAAATATCTCTTATGTTTTTTGAGAATATATAATCAAAACTTTCTGTGGTAAATCTATATTTATATATTTCAATTAAAAAATCTATTAATGAATTTAATCCTTCTTTTTTTTGTGGTTCATTTTTTATTTTTAATAAATCAAATAAACATTTAATTTTACTCAATTGAATATTAATATACCAATTTGAAATTAATTCATTTTTTAAAATTTGAATAAATTGTATCATTAATTCATCTTTTATAAATTTTCCATAAGAGATAAAACATTTTATTAATAATTTAAAATTTTCAAATGAATTTTCTTTAATATTATCAAGCGATTTTATTTTCAAATAAAAAATTTTTATAATAAATTCAATGATTATTGTAAAATAATTTATATCTAAAATATTTGAATCATATAAGAATATTAAACCTTGAAATAATAATATAAAAAAATATTTATGTTCATTATTTATAATATCTCTAAATAAATATAAACTATTTTGAACTATAATTTTACCTATATAATCTATATTATATTTTGATTTTGAATTATTATTTCCATTATAATATAGAATATAATTTAAATTATTAAATAAAGATGGATAGATTATATTTTTAATTCGTATAAACAATAATTCATCCTTAAACAATTTAAATTCTCCATTATTAATTTTTTTTGAATTTAAATAATTTTGAATATATTCTAAACTTATTTTATTGAATATAGTTTCATTATTTTTAACAATATCCATTTTTAATAAATTAATAAAATTTTTTATTTCAAAAATGGGAAAAAAAAAACAATAATTTCATTATTTTTTAGATAATAATTTAATAATTTTTTTTTCTTGAAAAATAAAGAAATTATTAAATTTATCTATCATTTTAAAAAAAAAAGTTTTAATATTTAATATTTAAAAATAAAATTTTTAACAATTTAATAGATAATTTTCCATTAAATATGGTTTAGTATTAAAAATTTTTAATGATAATTCTCTGTTAACACATTTATTATGAATATTTAAAAATTCTAATTTTTTATGAAAAATAATATTACCAAGTAATAACTCTTTTATATCTCTATTAATACTTTTAAATTCAAAAGAAGTTCCACATAAAGTTTTATTATATTTTTCAATAGAAAATATCATTCCTGCATTAAGTAACAATTTAATAATTTTTTTTTTTCCTCTCCAAACAGCAATTTCTAAAGCATTTGCATTAAATTTTTTTGAAATTACATTAATATCAAAATATTTTTTATACAACAGTAATTTTTCCAAAGATTTTGAATAACCTCTATAAGCACAATAAATTATAGGTGGATCTCCATTTTTTAAATAAAAATTTAAATCATATCCATTTTCCAATAAATAATCTATAATATTATCTGATTCCTTTTCAATTGCATATATTATTAATGTTATATTTCCATAATATGTTATTTTATTTAATTCACTTATTGATAAATTATTATTTTTAATATAATTAATAAATTCATTTAATTTTTTTCCTGCAATGAAATCAAATAATTTTGAATGTTTAATTTTATTTTTTTGCTTTGATAAAAAATATATGATTAAAGTTAGTGATAGAATGAATGAAATATAAAAAAATAATCCATTAATTATTTCGATATAATAAGCATAAGATATGATAATTGCAGGGGAACAAATAAGAAAATTTGAAAAAAAATTTTTCAAAACACTCATTTTATATATTTAATAAAATATATAATTGCTTTATATAACAATTTTATAAGTAAAACTTTTTAAATCATATATGTATAGTTTTACTTTTTGTTTTCAGATTAAAATTTATATTAAATATGTTAAATCAATAAAAAGAAATTATAAGAAATGTATTTTATAAATATTTTTAACACCTATTATTTTATACATATAAATAAATATTTTCATTTAATTCATTTTTACTTATTTGCAATTTCAAGGAAATTTAATCTTCTATTAGTATAAATTGGTTTGGGAAGAGTAATTTTTTTTTTAATTGGATTTTTAAAAATGACTTTTGCTCCTAATAAATAAATTTGTTTTGAACCTATTTTATCCTTGGATATATTATCTTTAAATAAAGTATTCATATATTGAAATTGTAAATTAGATATATTAGATATATCTTTTCTCTTACTTCTTGATATATTTCTTAATATTTCATAATTATATGATTTATTCTCTTTTTTTAAATATCCTTTTCTTTTTATATTTCTTTTACGATATAATTGTTGTAAATATAAATCTTTTCCTAAAATAGGTAAATTAATGTTATTTGATTTAATATTTTTATGAACAATATTGTCTTTAGGAATTTTTTCTAAATTATTTTTATGTAAAATATATTTGTTTTTTAAATTAGGGTAGTATTTTGTTTCTGAAATAAAAAAATTATGAGAAGTTTCTAAACTTTGTGTTGAATTTAGTAATGAAAGTGGAATACTATATTTCCATGAATTATTTTCTGTTGAAACATACATTATTAATTATATTTATATATTAAAAAATATTAGAATAAAAAAAATTTAATGATTTAAAAGAAAATCATTTAATTAATAAAATATGCATATATTCAATTAACCTTAATTTTTCCTTTTTTATAATATTGATGAATATAAATAACTATATCATAAGCCTAAATGTTAGGGATTAAATAATTCTCAATTTTAAAATTGATTGAAAAATTTTAAATATTTATATTATTCTTATTTGATAGAAGTGTATATATAAATATTTAATTTATAAAATTAATGTTTAAATTAAAAAATTATATTATTGAATAAATTTTTTTGTTATAGATGGATTTTACATTTTTATATGAACAACTTATACCTAAAATACATTTATTTCATTATAATTTTTTTTCTTTCTATGAAGGATTTGATACTATATCTTTTTTATCCAAAATAATAAATAATATAAAAAATTCAAATTCAATTGGTTCAACTTATTTAATCAATTATTCAAATTTAATTTCAGATAGTTTATCACAATATAATATTAATATACAAACAAAAATTGATGAAAAAAAAAAACAATATTCAAAGGAAATTTATTCTATAAGTAAAAATGTAATGTTATCAAATTTAATATCTTATAAAATTTCAAAAGATAGTGTGGCGGCAATTATTTTTTCAGAAAATACTTTATTAATTAACGATTCAAAAGCTCTTTTTATTATTAAATTAATTTCTTCATATTCAAAAATAATTGTTGTTTTTATATGTAATAACCAATATTTTTTTTCTGAAAATGTAAAATATTTTATGAATATAATTAATCCTAATTATCAAGAAATTAATTTTGAATTTATTCCAAGATTTAATAAAGTTATAAAAAGAATTATTAGTTATAATTTCCAAAGTAAAAGTTTAATTGAAAATGAAGAATTTGTTATTAAAGAATATTATTTAGAATTTGAAGATAATAACCCTTTATTTCAAATTCAAGAAAATCTTAAAAAATTATTATCTATTATTATAAAGGAAATTTGTAATTATATTCAATGCGAAAAATATAATGATGAATTATATAAATATTTTGAAAAATATTTAATACTTGATTTTTATAATAAAGATATATATAAAATTTTTTTTGAATTTAATCCTAAAATTGAAGCTTTATTTTTAGATTTAGAAAATGTAAAATCTATATTAAAAGGAATTGATTCTTTTGATTTAAATATTATTTTTTATAATTTTAAAAAATTACAAAAAAGTGATGATAGATTTTCAATTTTTTCATATCTTGATTCTGAAACTGAACAAATTATAAATAATATAAATAATTTATTAAAGAACTCTATATATAAAATTGAATCAAGAAATAATATTTCAGAAGATGATAAAATTTTAATTAAAAAATTTTTAGATGATAAAATAATAAAAGATTTAAATGTAAATGAAAATTTTGTGGAAGAAAAATTATTTTCATATCAAATTATACTTAATGAAAATATATTTGATTTTATTTATAAAAAATATAATCAATTAATTGATATATTATTAAAATTAGATAAAGAAAAAAAAGAAAATATTTTAATTATTGTAAAAAATGATATAACAAAAAATAATATAAAACAAATATTAATATCAAAATTTATTTTAAATGATAATTTCCATTCTTTCTTTATTTCAAAAATGGGAAGAATTCTATTTTCAAAAGAGGAATTTTTAAAAAGAATTAAAACAATATCAAACAATCAATCTATAAGTAATATATATATTGAGCAATTAATGCTTCATTTTTTAAGTTATAAAATTTTAATTTCAAGAGATGAAAAAAATGAAAATAATTTTGAAAAAATTTTACAAAATTCAGATTCAATGAAAAAAGATCTTCTTCCAAGTGAAATTGCAGAGCTTTTAACAGAAGAAGATTATTCTAAATTTGATGAAACTTTCTATAATGAAGATAATATTATTAAAAATAAACATATTGAAATATTAACTTTAAATCATAAAAATTTTTCAGGAAATTCAATTGAATTAAAAAATACTTTAAATGGAAGAAATTATCACAAAATTATATTATTTAACACCATGATAGATATATTAAGATTTTTAGAATGTTTTATAACTGAAAATGAATCATCAATTAATTCAATTATAAATTTCAATGTTACAAACTCATATTCTTTCAATTCTCAAATTTCTTTAATAAAATATGAATTTGATACATTTGTTCAAAATATAACATTTCAAAAAGAATATATAAAAATTTCAAATAAAAAAGAAAATGAAAATGGTAATAATATTGAAAAAAAAAAAAAGAACATATATCAAATATCTTAATAGATGATAGAGAAATTCATTCATCAACTCCTTTTTATTTATATCAAAAAGGATTTAATATTAATATTGCTCGATTAGAAGTTGGAGATTATATTTTGACTAATTCTGTTTGTATTGAAAGAAAAAGTATCTCAACTGGAGATATTTTCCAATCTTTAATTACTTCTCATTTAACTGATCAAATGATTAAAATGATTAATTATTATGAAATTATTGTTTTATTATTAGAATTCGAAAATTTTGATGATATTGCAACAATTATTCATAATGGACATTTATTTAATCAAAATGAATTATATCGTAAATTTTTAGGGTTGAAAAATATTAAAAATGATTCAGAAAATAATAAAATTATTTTCATTTGGTCTTTGAGCCCAAAAATGACTGCTGAAATTTTTGTGGGTTTGAAAAGAAAATATAATGATCAATTTTTAGATATTCAAAAATGTATTAATATGAATAAAATTAAAAAAAAACAAAAAAAGCATTATTTAAACGATAATAATGAAATTGAAAAAAAAAAAGAAAGAATAATGATTTCTTTGTTAAAGTTCCTTATAAGAATTGATGGAATTGATGATTCAAATATAAAATCAATAGTTAAATCATTTAAAAATCTAAATGAATTCATTCAATTACCTAAAGAACAATTAGAAGAAAAATTCGGTAAAACAAATGGGAATAAAATTAACTTATATATAAAAAAAAATTTTAATGAATAAATAATTAAAAACATTTTTAATTTTTAATTTAATTTAAATTTATGAGTTTAATGGGAAGAAAAACATTTAAATTCTATTTTAAATTTGAATCCAATAAAAATATAAAAAAAAAAATATATATATTTAAATAAATAAATGGATATAAAACCAGAATATTTAAATCTTCCAATTATAGTAGATATAGGAAGTGGATTAATAAAAGCAGGAATAAGTGGACAAGAAATTCCAAAAGCAAAAATTCCAAATTATATAGGAGAACCAAAATATTTAAAAATTCTTCGTTCTTTTAGTAAAGATACTCAAGAAATTAAAGATGAATATATAGGAGAAGATTGTTTAAAATATTTAGGAATATTAAAATTAAAATATCCGATAAAAAATGGTATTTTCCAAAATGAAAATGATATATTAACAATATTTAAACATATATATAAAAAATTAGAAATAAGTAATGAACAAATAAGAGAACATCCAATTTTAATAACAGAACCTTTATTAAATCCATATTCAAACAGGGAAAAAATAGCAAATATATTATTTGAAAATTTAAGTGCTCCAGCTTTATTTTTTGCATCTCAACCAATATTATCTTTATTTAGTACTTCAAATACAAGTGGAATTATTTTAGAAAGTGGAGATGGTGTTACTCAATCTTCTGTTGTTTATGAAGGTTATTCTATTCCTAATTCTTTTATAAGATGTAATTATGGAGGAAAAAATGTCAGTGAATATTTTCAAAATTTATTAAAGAAACAAGGATATAATTTTAGCACTACTTCAGAATTTGAAATTGTTAAAAAAATGAAAGAAGATGTTTGTTTCATTAAATATTTAAAAGATAGTAATAATAATAATATTGATAACAATAATATTAATTATAAAATTAATAATAATGTAAATGATGAAAGTATTTATAATTTACCTGATGGAAGTTCTATTAAAGTTAATAATGAAAAATATTTAGCTCCTGAAATTTTATTTAAACCTTCTTTAATTGGTTTGGAATATTCTAGTTTTCAAGAAATAATTGTAACTTCTATAAATAAAGTTGATATCGATTTACGGAAGAAATTATATGATAATATTTTAATAAGTGGAGGAAATACTTTATTTAAAGGAATTCAAGAAAGATTACATACTGAAATTAAAAGATTATCTCCTAAAAATATGAAAGTTAGATTACTTACTCCTGGTAATAGAGCTTTATGTTGTTGGAATGGAGGAAATATTATTTCTACTTTAGAAATTTTTAAAAAAATGTGGATTACAAAAGGAGATTGGATGGAAAAAGGAAAAAGTATTTTACATATAAAAACTATTTAATTTTATATAATTATTAATTGTTTTCATTATTAATTATTTCATAAACAATTTATTATTTATTTGAATGTAATTAAATTAATAAAAATTTTCATCATTTATAAAAGGACCATTAATATGAGTTGCATTAATATATTAATTTCTTTTATATTTTTCAAAATTTTTTGACTTTTGAAAAGGAACATCCTTAAATTCATAAGGAAGAATCTGAATATCTATTATCATTTCTTTTTAATGATTTTTCTATATCTATTTGTTGTAATTTATAATTTGAAATTTCTGTTAAAATTTCTGTTAATAATTTAATTAATTTAAATTCATTTTCAAAATTACAGTTATCAAATAGTTTTTCAAGTTTTACTTTTTCATTTGATATAAATATATTTTTTGATATTAAATTTATATCTATTTTCTATTATATATTTATATGAAATGACATATGAAAATATTCATTCTCCTTCCATATAAAAAAAAAATCATTTAAATATAAATTATTCGTAAAAATAAATTATTTCTTTTATTTTTATCTTCTATTATTCTTTATTTCCATTGGAATTATTTTGAATTTTTCATTTCATTAAATATAAATATTTCTTCTTTAAATTCTTCATTCTCTTCTTCTTCATCTATTCATCTATTGATATTCTTAATCCTTTTTTTAATTTTAAATATATCAAATTATTGTAGTTTATTATATTTAATTATTTTAATATAATAAATTTTTAATTTAGAAATATAAGACTTTAATTAGCATATTTAAATAAATTTATATAAAATAATTGTTTTGAATTTATAAATATTCAATGGAATGAATAAAAAATTATAATACTTTTATGAGAATGTTGTTAAGCAATTATTTAATCATTAATTTGAAATAAAACAATATTAAATTAAATTTAATTTAATAAGTTATTTGAAAATTTATAAGATTTTATTTTTAAATAAATAATAATTTGTCTGTGAAATCATTCACTCATTTTTAAATTAAAAAAATAATTTATAAAAATATTGATTAAAATGTATAAATCCAGATTTAATAATGAGAAAATAGTAGTAATATTAGGAGATAATGAAGTAGGTAAAACATGTATTTTAAAGCAATTTGCAAAAAATAAATTTATAACAAAATATATACCAACAATGGGAGTAGATTTTTATACTAAAGAATACAAAATAAATGAAAAAATAATAAATTTTTGTTTATGGGACACAAACGGAGAAGAAAAAAATACTCAAATTCTTCCATATAATATTTATTTATCAACTAATGCATTTATAATAGTTTGTAGTTATGATTCAATTTCAAGTTCTAGAAATATTCCAGATTGGATTAATTTGATTAAAAAATATTTAAATAAAAATAATCGTTTATTAAATAATATTCCAGAAAATATTCCTATATTTATATTAATAAATAAAGTAGATATTAAAGAAAAATATTTTTCTAAAGAAAATATTCAAAGTTTTGTTAAAGATAGTGTTCTTGATGTTAAAATTATGGAAACTTCAGCAAAACAACCAGAAAATATTGATAATTTATTTATAACTATTTCAAGGAAATTATTAGGTTTAAATGATAAAATTGATGGTGAACTTATTGATGAAAGTTTTGCTACACAAAATTCTTTTAATAATATAAATGAAGTTAGAAAAAAATGCCCTAAATGTTGCTGATATATAAATATTTTTTTATTTGATTATAAAGATAATTTTATAAATTTTATTTTATTGATTGGTATAGATATATACATTTTTAATATATTCTTTTGATTAATTTTAATTTTTTTTTAAAAAATAATATTTTTTTTTAGTTTTTAAATTTTTTTTAAGTAATAGATGTTTAAATATTATATAATTCGAACATTACATTATCATATTTAATTTTTTTTATTTTATTAATTATAATTAATATTTTTATCTTTAAAAAATTTTCTTCCTTCATCTAATTGATCCATTAATTCTTGATATTCATTTTCACAATCAGAAATAAATAAAATACTATAACAAACATTACAAACTGCATAATAACCAATAGTAATCAATAAATGACCTGGAAAAGCATATAATATTTCTAATAAATTATCTTTACCTGTTAAAGGAGCATAAAAAATTGCAACAATCCATATATTTAAAATTGTCAAAATAATTAAAAAATCTCTAAAAATTATTTTCATTTTTATTATTTAATTTAATTTTTTATTAATAAAAAAAAATTAAAATGAGAGTAAATAAATTAAAATAATTTCATTAAAAATCTCTTTAAAATAATAGATTAATATATTCTAAATAAGATAAATATATTCTAAATTTATAAAACTTTAATTTTAAATATGAAACGTTTACAATTTTTATAATTTTTTGTTTTCTTTTTTTTCCGATTTTTTGATTATAAAGTATATTTTTGTTTATTGTTTTTTTATGCATTTTTGTAAAGTTTTTATGAATTTTTGATGTTTTAATACTATGAATAATTATATAATCTAATTTAATCAAATTTATTTCTTTAAAAAAAAATTTATAAAATGAAATTAAATATGAATGATGCTTCAGATATATTTGGAAATGCAGTGAGTATTCAACCTCAAATAATAACAATAAATGGTAAAAAAGTGAATAATTCAAGAGATGAAAAGTTAGAAATTTCAAGGCAAAAAGAAAATAACTTTTATAAAAAAGAAAAATCTCAAATTAAAGAAGAATTTGAAGATTTTAATTCATATGAACATTTATTATGTAGAATATTAGACGATCCATTAATAAATAATGAAAAAGGAAATAATGAAATTATTCAAAAAAAAAAAAATAAAAAAGTAAATGACGATAAATATAATAATAATAATAAAAATGAAAATAATCAAAAGAAATATGATAAAAAAAGCGACAACAAAAAAAAAAATTCATTAGAAAAAAAAAAAACAAAAGGAAATTCAATAATTCAAAATTATTTTGAAAATAAATTAAATAGAATAAAAACTCGTGATTTTGAAATAAAAAAATATGAAAATAAAATATTAGATAATAATAAATCATCAGAAAAAGAAAAATTAATAATAAATACTCATAGAAAATTAAAAGAAAATAAAAATAATATAGAAGAAAATAATATTCCTGAATTAAATGTAATTCCAATAAAAAATGATAATAATAAATTTTATAGTAATATTGATTTTTCAATAAATAAAGGTGAAAAATCATTTAAAAGTGAAATTCAACTTTCAAAATCAATTCATAAATCTGAAAAATTTTCTGTTGAAAGTGAATTATTATCTAATCAAAAATTTGAAGAAAATAAAAATTGTGAAAATGTTAATTTTACTAAAAAAAAAATAACTAATAAACCAGTTTATGTTTTAACTAATCAAATTGTTAATATTAATAAAAAAAGAATAATTAACAATTTAGATCAAAATGATAATTATTCTAATTCTAAAATTTCAACTTCTACAAAAAAATCAGAAAAAAAAAAATTTAAAGAAGAATTTATTCAAACAGAAGATTATATATTAAAAAAAAATCATATCACTTTTTCTGTTAAAGGAAAAAAAAAATCTTGGTTTTGTTGTTTTTAATTTTAATGTGAATAAAGGTTTTTTTAGTTTTTATACATAAAAATATATTTATATTATTATTTAAATTTTAAATAATATAAATAAAAAAAGATAATCTAAATGTAAATTAAAAGAAATTCAATTACATTAAAATAAAATTAAAAATTCAAAACAAATAAATTTTTTATATATGAATTACATTTATTAAAATATATTATTATAACTATAATATAAAAATAGTATTAATTATCCTTGTAAAGCTTCATCATCAACATCAACAATGTATTTTTTATAAAAAAAATATCCTCCAAAAAAAACACAATTACTAATTATAAAAACAAATAGAAAAATAAATAAATATTGTGAATTAGATTCATTATTATTTTTATCATGATATAAAAATAAAGTATTATTATCAATATCAAAAATAGAATAATAATTATTTAAAACATTATTTCCTGCAATCCAATATTCATTATTAAAATTAATATTTATTGAAGCATAACAATTACTTCCAGTAATTGAACTATCAAAACTTATATAATCTGTTACATTTATAAATAAAATTTCATCGTTAATATAAAATTTAAAATTTCCAAATTTTTTTTTATAATTTTCATCACATTCACAAAGAAAATTTCCAGATGTTAAAATTTGACAATTTCCTTCTTTAGGAAATATAACATCAATATTATCAAAAAAAAATTTTTGAGGAATATAAAATTTATTAGTTGAAGTATCTAATATTAATTTTTGATTTCCTTGAGTTTTATTTTCATTAATATATAATGTTTCAGATAATAAATACCATTGAGTTTTATTTTCATTAAAATTAATAGGATATTTTTTTAATAAAGTTTCATTTTGAATAATATCTTTATTATATCCTCCAATATGTAAAAATGTATTTCCATTATTATCATAATTTAAAGCATACATTTTTTGTGATGTATTTATTTTATAATTTGTAAAAGACAAAGCAAAATATCCATATAGATTAACTCTAGAAGCAAAAGAAACATTAATAAAAGAAATAAAATTAATATTAAAATAACCTAAATTTTCATTTATTATAACTTTATCTTGATATTCATCCCCTTGAAAATTATAATAAAATTTTGATTCTGTTTGATTTCCTTTTATAAATAAACTATTATTAGTATCAAAACCTTCTCTACTACAAATTTCACATTTAGGAGAAACTATTAATGTTCTATAAAGACTTGTATCAAATATCATATTATATATTTTATTATTAAATTTAACATCAATATTTGGAATCCCTGTTTCAAAATTTAATTTAATATTTGTATATTCACTTTTTAATATTAATGGCATTAGAAAAAATAATATTCTTTTTATTAAAGACATATTTTTTAAATATAATTTTATTTTTTAATATAATATGGGAATTTAATATATTTTAAATATAAATAAAGAAATTCAATTCTTTTAAAACATTATAAAATTTTATTGATTTATGTTAATTAAAAATGGGAGTAAATTTAATTTGTTGTTTAAATAGAACAAATGTTTTAAATTCAGATGTTAAAGTTCTTGAAGATTCAACAGCAAATTATCAAATATCTACAGAATTAGCATTAAAAAATATTAAAAGTTTAAATGATCTTTCACAAGCTTTTAATTTTATTATTTCTGGAGAATATTATCTTTTATTATTTAAAATAACAAATGTATATACTTTAATTGATAAAATTATTTCTGAATTAAATTGTGATGATATTTTTACTTTAATTGAAAAATTTGTTAATTGGATTAATAATAGTGAATCTGTTGAAAATAAAATTATCAATGAAATGAAATTAAATGTTGAATATGGAACAAAAAGATTAATAACTGAAATTCATGGTTTTCATTCTCAAAATAAAATAAAATTACCAAAAATATATTTAATAAAATGTTTAACTAATTTATCTTTAATTGCCCAATATATTAAATATATAAATAATAATGAAAAAGAAAAAGATTATAAGGAAAATTATTGGAAAGAAGACGATGAAAAAAAAATAAAATTATTATCTTATAAGGTTTCATATAATTTAATGAAAATAAGAGATTTTTTGTTAAATTCTTCTAATCATAATGATAATAAGGAAAATACTGATTCTCTTAAATCAAATAATGAAAAATTAGATTCTTCAAAAAATGAATATTTAAATTTGTATGGTAATATTGAAAAATTTATAAAAGAACTTAATGATAAATTCATAAATTGAATTTTTATATTTAAGAGATATAATAAAATTAGTTTTTATGATTTTATAAATAAATATTTAATATAAAAGTAATTTTTTATGAATTTTTTTATAAAAAAGAAATAAAATTTTTGGATTATGATTTTTTTTTGTTTTTAAATTAATTAAAATGGATAAAAAAGAGAATTTTTACATTTAAAAAAAGAAATGAACCACCAAAAAATAATTCAATTCATCATAAAAAATTAATATTCTGATATTAATAACACCAATAAAATAAGAATTCTATAAAATAAATATTATAAACAAAAATGAAAACATTTTCCAAAAGGAAAATTATTGAATAATCCATATAAAAATAATCATAAAATTATATAATTAACCTCCATTTCAAAAAGAATTTTTTCATATAAAACAACTTTAAATAATAATAATAATCATATAATAAATAATAAAAAAAATTAAAATTCTTCATTATAAATAAAATGATTTAATTTATCGTTAATTTTTAATTAATTTTATATAAATTCATTTTTGAATTGTTCTTTCTTATTTTACCCTTTTTATAAGGTAAAAAAGATAAATGCTTGAATATTTTCATAATTTTTCTTAATTTTTCTCTTTTTATTATTCATTCTTTTATTTTACAAAAGCAAGTTATTGAAAATAAAAAAAAACGTTTTAATCTTTTTAATATTAAACTTTTTTCCTTGTTCCAATAAAACATTTAATATAAAGTATAATTAGTTATCTTGAATCATAAATACGATATTTTAATAATTTTCAAAATACATTTTTATTCTACAAATTTTCAAAAAGAATGATTTTTTTAATATATATTGAAGAAAATTAAAAAAATATATATTAAAACGGAAAATGTATTGGATAAAATTTTTAATATGTTTAAAGAATCTTTTATCAAGAAACTTGATTTCGAAACAAGAAAACGAGAAAATTTCTTCTATAATAGCTAATTGTAAACTACATTTAAATCCAAAGAAAAAGCAAAAATTAATTTCCCTTTGTATTAAGGAAATAATATACTTATTAAAAATAGCCCAAACTTGTTTTAAGGATTTAGACTTTGATAAACATACTTTATTTATTGAAGAATTAAATAATATTATCTTAGGTATGTTAAATAAAACAAATAATATAATTTTAAATTCTAAGAATGAAGAACAAAAAAATTTTTTTACATTGGTCTCAACTTATATTCGAAAAATTCATAATGAATTATATAATAAAATTTCTAATCAATTTTTAAAACAAAATGATTTAAATCGTTATCATATTTTGTATGAATATTATTCAAGTCTAAATAAAAATTCCACTATTGCAAAAATTTAAGTTATATAAGATAAATTATATGTTCTGTCATATTTGTAAATATTATTTTATTAAATATTTATTTAAATTTTTTTTAATTTAGAATTATAAAGAATGATATATTTCTCTTTTTTTAATTCATTATTCTTATATAAAATATATTATAATATTTTTATTGGGAATTTTCTTAAATAAATTTTTCCTTGTATACTCATAAAAATAATTAAAATACCTGATAATAGAAATGTTAATATATGTGTTGTAAATTTTATTTTATACTTTACTTGATATTATCAAAAATCTTTATTATTTGAAAATTATGTATCAATTCTTGATTTATTAATTTGAATAGTGAGTGAAGAATATTTTCAATGGCATTTTATTATTTATAATTTAATTGGAGATTATTATGTATTTTTAATATATACGTTTTTCAAAAAGAAAATCCATTAATAGAAAAAAGAATAATTGAATGAAATAGAAGATTCTCCGGGAATTATTTGAGTGAGTAAAAGATTATATACAATTTTTTAATTTTACTTACAGAAATTTTATTTATTTTTTTAAATATAAAAAAGAATTTTTTTACTATAATTTTATATTTAAAATTCCTTTTTTTCTTTTCATTTTAATTTTTTTTATATAAAAAAAAGTTGAGAAAATTCATTTACTTTAATAATATTACAAAAAATGTTGTATTAGAACCACCGCCAAAATAAAACCACCCCCAATTTTTAAAAATTCAATTTCGAAAAATGTGGGATTAAAACTAACTATTTATTTTTTCAAATTTAATTATTATATTCTTTAATATTTAGTATTAATCAAATTTTATTATTAATTTCTTGATATATTTAATTATTCTCAAATAATGAATTAATACAGGTTAAATTATAATCTCCTAGAAGATAGAGTTTTTTTAGTTTCATTTATTATTTCATTAGATTCTTCAATTTTATTCTCAATTTTATCTATTTCTTCAAAAGATTTAATGTTATCTATTTCACCTAATTCATTATTTAATTAACCTAAAATTTCATCTAAATTATTTAAATAAATTAATTTATATTAAAAAATATAATTTATTGTTTCTACAAAATAAATGTTTACTCTGTAGGAGATATAAATCCTTTCATTTTTTATGATTGAAAAAAATTATAAAACATTAATTGAAAAATAATTAATTAACATTAATATTATAATAAAATTTAAATATTAGATTAAAAGTCCAGAATTATAAAAAAATAAAAATAAATGAATTCAAAATATGAAAATTTCTTTAAAGATGATATTAACTCTGAAAAATCTTTTAACATAAAGAAAAATTATTTAACAACAGAAAACAATGAATATGATTTCAAAAATTTAAATACCAAAAAAGATAATATAGTAAATATATTAGATATAGATTATGAAAAATTAGAAAATTTAAAAAGAAAAGAGAAAAATAAGAAAAAAGAAAGAACATTTATATGTAAAATATGTTATAAAAGTTATTTATCATATCCAGCATTATATACTCATTGTAAACAAAAACATAATACAAATGATATAAGTGATAGAGCAAGAGGAAGACCTAGAAAAAATTTATCAAATCCTTTAAAAGAAAGAGCTAAATATAATCCTTTAGATAAAACTTATTTTGAAAAAGATGAAAGAACAGGAATTACTGAAATTTATGATTTTGAAAATTGTATTATTGATGCTTTTAATATTATTTATGATAATTCCAATTCTCAAATTAAAGAAAGAAATATTAAAAAAAAAATGATTGAATATCAAAAAGTTTATGAACATCCTTTTTTAGGAAAATTTTTATTAAGTAAACATGATAGAAATTTGAAAATTAATAATGAATATGAAATAAGTGATATCGTATTTATGGATTATTTAAATAAAATGTCATTATTTGTTAATCCTATTTATTTTGTTAAATTGATAATTTTTGTAACTTTATTTAGAGAATTTGTTAATATTTCAAATAGAAAATATTTAATTAATGAAGATGAATTTTTTATTCAATATAAAAAATATAAAATTGAACCTGAATATACTTCTTGTAATTGTGCTGAAGAAATCCCTGATTTTTGTAATGATTTTATTAATAATTTTCTTGAATCAGATAAAAAATTATTTAATTTTAATAAAGAAGAATCTATTGATTTAACTCAAAATTTTTGTAGTTGGATGTATGATAATAATTTTACGACATTGAGATTGAGTTTAATTCCTAGTAATATTCATTAAATTTTTTCTAAATTTATTTATTTATTATTTTTTTATATAAATATTCTTTTACAATATTTTCTTTTTCAATATTATAATTAAAGGATAAAATTTTGAGCAAATAATAAATTTATATAATATGCTTGTTTCTTTTTTATTTAATAATTCATATTTCTAAAAATAATCAAAAACAACAATTTCAATATTTATAAAAAAAAATAAACAATTATACATAAATTATATTTCTAACATTATAGACATTATATCATCAAAACTTAATTGAAATAAATATATATATTGTTTAACATCATTATCATTAATTTTACTAACTTCTTGAATGAAACTTTCTTTGTTTTTAAATTGTTTATTTTTATGAGCATTTTTCCAAAAACAATAAATTTCCTTATAACTAGTTTTTAATTTTCCAAAACCATTTTGTTTTCCATTTTCCCAAAAGCCAACATAAATTTTTAAAGGATCTTTCCAAAAATAAATTCCAAATCCATTTCTAATATCATTTTCATATAACCCAAAAAATTTTCTTCCATCATTCCATCTAAATAAACCTAAACCATTCATTTTATTATTTTTAAATTCTCCTTCATAAATTCTTCCATCATTATAATTAAAAATTCCATATCCATTCATTTTATTATTTTTAAATTCTCCTTCGTAAATCCAATTATTTGACCAAATATATTTTCCAATTCCATTTTTAGTATTATTTATATATTCACCATAAAAAGATGAATTATCAGGAAAAATTTCATATCCAATTCCCTCAATTTTATTTTCTTTTATTTCTCCTTCATAAAATAATCCATTTTCTTCTTTTAAAATACAATAATTTTCAAGTATATTATCATTAAAATATCCTTTTATTATTTCCCCTTTTTTTGTTATTAATTTACCTATTCCTGTACATTTATTATTTATTATATTTCCAAAATATATTGAACCATTTTTTAATTTTTTCATTCCAAAATTATTTTTTTCTATTATTATTGTCTTTGAATTAGATGATTTAATGTTTTCAAATAATAAACTTTGATTTGGATCTATTATTCTTTGATTCTTTTTTGCTGATTTAAAAGATATTTTCTCTGTTTCTATATAATTATCATTTTCTTCTTTATATTTTCTATATGTATTTATTATTTTATTTATTTTATTTATTTTATAAATATTTACTAATCTTTTATTTTCTGTTCCTAATTTTTTATATATATATTCATTATTGAAAAAAATTTTATTATCATTTAAAATATTAGAATTATCATCATCATTTGAAAGATTTAATATTATATTTTGTTGTTTTCTTCTATTAAAATCATTTATATTAAAATTATTAATATTATTAATTTTATATGAATCATAATCCTTTTCAGTATTATTATATAAATTAGAATTTTTTTTATCATTAATTGGTGTTTCATCTGAATATAATGAATTTTTCATATTCATATCTCTTGAAATATTATCTCCCATTATTACATCATCTTCATTAAAATCTTCATTAATAATATTATTATATTTTGTATCATTATTCTTTTCTTCTTCTTGATTATTACTACATAATTTACTGCCCATTTAATTTATTTTTTTTAGAAATAATCAATATTTAAATTTAAAAAATTAATAATAATCAAATTTAATGCTTATTAATTATTAACTTCATAACTAAATATAATAAAAAATAAGTTATAAATTAATATTAACAATAAAATTTTTTTATAAACTTTCAAAAAATTACAAGTCTTTGTTTTCCAATAATTGTTTAAAAATTGTTTTGTAAATTTATATGAAATATTACTTTATTTTTTTATGATTATTATATAAAAAATTATGGTCAGATATTATTTATTTTTTTCACATCATCTATTTGTTTAATTATATCAAACATTATTTCTTAAAAAATTTATTTTATATACTAAAGTATATTTCTTTTATACTGATTCTCATATTTATTTTTTTCTTTTTATTCTATTTTAATTTTTAATTTTTTGTTAAAAAATATTTTTAATGTTGGTTATTTTTTCAATTTTATTTCAAAAAAAGTTTAATAGGAATTCTTAATTATGTAATATAAAAAGATTTTGTTATAAATAATGTTTTAAGTTGTAAAAAAAATAAAAAATAATTGCAATTATTTTTTGCAAAAATTATTTTTAAAGTTTTTTTAATATATTAAAATATAACAGATACATTATCATTAAATTAATTTAAGAAGAAAAAAAAATCAATAAATATATATAAAAAGAAAACAAAATATCTTAATTATTTAGTAAAAAAGGAATTTGATAAATAAAACAAACAAAATTAAAAATTATTCTTTTAAAAACGTTATAAATTAAAAAATTTAAATTCTTAAAACAAGAATAAAATATATAAAATATTTAAAATTAATTGAAATAAATTAATCTTTTAATAAATCATATGCTTTTTGTAAAGTTTCATTCATTACATCTTCTTCATTTGAATATTCAGTTTGAAGATCAGTAGTTATACCATCTTTTTTAAATTGAATTTTAAAAGGAACATTTGGAAGTGATTTAATTTCAAATCTAATTGTTTTATCACTTTTAAAATTATCTTTCAATTTGATACAATATGCTTTTTGTTCTTCATTTTTTGTTTCAAAAAAACAAATTAAAGTTGGATATTTATCCTTTTTTCCTCCACAACAACCCATTTTTATATAGATTAAATTTTATCTTTGAATATAAATAATATTATCTCAGTTTATTATTTTTTTAAAAAAACTAATATGACTACTTAATTTTTATTATATCTTTCTAATTTAATTTTTAAATATAAATTAATTATATTTTCTATTATTTAGTGATGTAATTAATTTATGAAATAAGTTTAAAATTTTTCAATAATATTTTTAATTTTGAAAAAATATAATACAATAATATCTTAATTAGACTTTCATATATAAAAAATTTTTATTAGAATGAAATATAATTATTATTTATTATATTATTCAAAGAAGAAGTAATTTCTTTGGGAAAAAAATTTTTATAAAAATTCATTAACTAAATTAAAAAAACATCAAAAATTCTCTTATACAAATATAACTCATTGGACAAACCTCACAAATCTTCTTTTGCTTTTATAATAAGTTTCTTTTTATTCATTTTTTATTATTTCATTTATTAAATTGCTTTGAATTAAACAATCAAAGAACACAAAATTAATTTAAAATATAATATATTTAAATGAATAATTTAAAAAATTTTAAAAAAGATTACAAGAATTATCATTACTTATATTTTTATTTAAAACAAAATGTTCATTTTTACAAAAGATACAAAAATATTTTGAATTATCTAAATTTCTATAACAAAAAGAACAAAGTAAATGATTAAAAGTAAAATTATCTCCAAGTATTTTCCAATTAGGATCAAAACCTTCATTTTTACATTTAACATAAATTGAATCAACATCTTTTATATTTGTATTACATTTTGAACATTTATTTTTTGATATTTCTTTATATAAATTTAAACCTTTATTCACTAAAATTTCTTGATTCATATTTTTAAATAAAAATACTAAATTTAAAACTTGAAATGCTTCATAAATATTTGAACAAACACAACAAAAATCATTTGTTTTTTTTTTTATTTCTAATTTATTAATATTATTAAAATGTTCTATTAAACAATTATATGAACAAAAAAAACATCCACATGGAATAAATAATTTATTTTGATTTATATTTTTATGACATTGAAGACAAAATAAATTTTTAACTTGTGAAATTAAAGCATTTAAATATATTTTATTATTAGGAGGTAAATAATTATTAATTAATAAAATAGCATTTTGGATTTCAATTTGTTTATTTGTTATTAAAATTTGTTCTTTATCAAATAATGAAATTAAAGTTCTATTATAATCTCCTGAATCATTACATGTTTGAAAATAACTTTGAAGCTTTGATAAACATATAAAATATTTTTCTATAAATTGCTCTTTAAATTTCAATAAAAAACAATTTTGACATAAACGAAATTTATATTCAAAAAAAAATCCATTTTTACAATTTAAACATATATTTCCTTGATTAATATTATTATAACTCATATTTTGATTATTATTTATTATTTGTTTATTTTGTTCAAATAATAATAGATTTTGATTATTGTTTTGATAATTATAATTAATATTATTTTTATTGTTATTATTATTATTATTTAAAATAGTAGGTTCCATTTGAATTAAATTAGTTTGAATAATTTTTTCATTATTCTTTATTTCAGTAAGAACTTTATTCACATAAGAATTATCAGTATAATTGTTAAGTATTTCATAATTCATTTGATAAAATTCTTTAGTATAAATTAATTCATAATGATTTTTTTTATTAGATAAAACAATAGATAATTGTTTCTTAAAAGGATTATTTCCATAATAATTAAAAACTTTCCTAAAATCATTTTCAATATCAAACATAACAATTTCCACTTTTACAGATAAAACAAAAGGAGTAATATAAATTACGATTTTTTCAGCATCTTTTTGCATTTTGAATAAAAATTCAGAGTAAAATTTTTCAAATAAAAATTCTCCTTTTTCAGTTTCATATTCAGAAGGTAATAAATTTCCAATAAGAACTGGAAAATCAATAGAATAACATTTATTTTCATTTTCTTTAATATATCTAAAAAGACAAAATTTAAAATATACAATCATTCCTTGATCAAATTGAGAATTATTCATAAAAGATTTTACAAATATTTCATATGATTGAGAAATTTTTCCTTTATTTAAAGCAATGTAACATAAAACTAAAATTTTTAGAATTAAATTTATTTTAATATCTAAATTTCTTAAATGATAATCTTCAAAACTAATTTTAATATCATAAATTAAATTTTTAAACATTTCAATTTCATTAAATAAAATAATTTGTTCAATAAAAGAAAAAATAACAGCTCTATAAAAACAATTTCCATCTCCTCTTATACTTCTATACTTAAAAATATCTTGTGATAATAATGAATATTTATTTAACATTTCTCTTTTTTTATCATAGGAAAAACTATAATATTGTTCTATTAATTTTGATAAAAAAGTTAATTTTCCTATTGTTGGCCTTGGAATTGATTCTGGATTTGGAAAACCTGTTTTCATTATTGTATTTTTTAAATTCAATAAATCATTTGAATCAAAATTATTTGCCAAGTAACTATTAAATTTTTCATTTGGTATATTATATACTTGTCTTGTTGATAAATATTCATTTTTATTATTATTATTATTTTTTATTTCAAATTTATTGTTCATTTGATTCGAATTTTGCCAATTTTGATACATTTAATTTAAATTAATTAAGCTATTTATTATTTTTAATATATTTTTAGTTATTATTGAAAGTTTTATTATTTATTTTTTTGAAATTAATAAATTAAAAAAATAAAGCTTCCAAAAATTAATTAAAAAATTTCTAAATCTAAAATTTACAAACCATATTTTACAAGAATTTTCTTTATTTATAATGATAATTATATTCTTTCATAATTACAAGAAAAATATCAGAAGAGATTATCTTAATTGTCCTTTTAAGAATAATAAATATAAATGAAATAATTTCTTCTCAAATGATATTTTGAAATTATTGTAATTATAAATATTTTTAATTCTTTTTTTATTGAATATAAATTCTAAATTTAAAAAATATTTAATATTTATTTTAATTATATCTTTTCTTTTTTTTATGTCTATAAGCGACTCTTTTTTTATGTTTTGTTTTTGAACTTTTTTCTACATCCATTTTATCTTCTTTTTCTTGTTCTAAATTTATATCTTCAATCTCTTCTATTATCTTATTTGTTTCTCTCTTAATATTTTTCTTCATTTGCCTTTCTTTAGCTTCTTTTTCCATTCTAGTTTCCATTTCTTTTAATCTTTCAACATATTGTTTCCTTCTATTCTTATTATTCTTTTTAGACATATTTAATAAAAAATAAATTTTAAAAAATAAAAATTCTTTTTCCTAATTATTTTTTATAACTTAAATTTACTCTCTTATAGAATCTTAAGAAAGAATATAATATTATTACTCTATTTAATTTAAAAAGAACATAATCTGTTTATTTATTAAAAATATTCTAATATCTAAAATAATTTCAAAAAAATAGTAATTATTTTTAACTATAGGAATAAATATATTTTATAGTATTTTATTTTTTCAACATTTAAAATTTTGAATTATCAAAAATTAAAGAAAATTTTTCCTTATTTTTTGAATTTATTTCTTTTTTTTAAAAAATAAAAATTAATTAAATGAGAATATTTTTCTTTATAATATTAATAAATCTAATATTGATAAAATCTACATTAGTAATTCCAATTAAAGAAAATGATACAGCTTATAATGAAGAATTAGATAAAAATTTATATTTTTATTTTACAAAAAGATTATATATAAATATTTCAATTGGTACTCCTCCACAAATAATTCCAACATATTTAAATTTTGAAAAGCCAGGTTTTTATTTTTCAACAGAAGAAAATAAAATGTATAATAAATCAGATTCATCATCATTTAGACAAGTAAGTCCAAATCAAACTTATAATGATGAATATTTTGATTATGGAAATTTTTCTTCTGAAACAATGAGATTTAAAAATGATCAAAATAAAGAAATAATAATAAATGATTTTAATTTTATTTTAGCTAGTAATCATAGAAAATTATCCTCTTTTAAACCAGGTGAAATTGGTTTAAAAATGATAAAAACAAATTCAGCTTTTCCTTCAAATTTTATTTTTCAATTAAAACAAAGAAATATAATAGAAAAAATAGTATTTAGTTATATATTTTATAATAAATTTGAAGGAGATTTTCTTGTAGGAAAATATCCACATGAATATAATAATAAAGTTTATAAAGAAGAAAATTTAAGATTATTAAGTGCTGATGTTACTCATGAAGTCCAAATTTGGTGTACAAATTTTGATAATGTTTATTTTGGAAATACATTAATTAAAGATGATATAAAAACTATATATTTTAAAAGTGAATTTTCTGGAATCACAGTAAGTGATAAATTTTTTAAAAATTGTTCTCAAATTTTTTTCAATCAATATTTTAATAATAAAAAATGTACAATTAATAAAAAACATTCTAGTTATAATTTTGTAATTTGTGATAGTGATATTGATATTTCAAAATTTCCTTCTTTAAAATTTGAACATAGAATTTGGAATTATACATTTGAATTAAATTATAATGATTTATTTTTAAAAGAAAAAGATGGAAACATATATTTTTTAATTTGTTTTGATTTAAAGTATGATGCAATTAAAATAGGTAAACCATTTTTAAAAAAATATACATTCACAGTAGATAATGATAGAAATACCATATCTTTTTTTTTAGATAAAAAAAAAGATGAAAAAACAGTAGAAAATAATTCTAATAATAGTTTAGTTATTGTTATAATAGTTATGTCTATTGTTTTTGTTATTTTAATTGGAATAATAATTTTAGTTCTATATAAATTATGGCAAAAAAATAGAAAAGCAAAAAAAAGAGCGAATGAATTAGATGATGACTATGATTAT
>JAEEGK010005928.1_pt1 | contig 29529 bp, 19 predicted proteins | sample 8958771 | NCBI WGS metagenome assembly JAEEGK01 (sample SAMN16246547, study PRJNA631951) | gut metagenome | biome: gut microbiome; feature: rumen; material: SC-attached | host: Bos | place: Iran: Karaj | collected 2018-10 | reverse complement strand
CATATGATAAAAACAAGATTATGTACAATTCCAAAAGCTACATAAAATTGAATCTCTTTTGTTTCTTTTTTTATTTTTATCAACTGCAATATCGGAATTATTAACAGCAAAAAAATAAGGAATATAGCACCTATATAAAATAGAATATTATGTTCTTCCAAACTAAAATTTAGAGCTATAGAATCAAGCATCCCTAAGAAGTTATCTTTCACATCTTTGAATGTTGTAGCAATAGACATAAAATGCTTATCCGATACAGCCTTTGTTGCCATCTTACGATGTGCAACTATATATTTAAACATTCCATACCCAATCAAAGCTGGAAACATAGAAAAAATAACATTTCGTACAACTACTACAATTGCACTTCTAAAAGTTACAATCTTGCTATCTTTTTCACCTATTATTCTAGCTAATTCTATTAATCCTACAGCACCTATCAGTGGAAGTATTAATTCAGCAAAGAATCTAATACCACAAAGCCCCATCATGAATGTTAATATAGCAAATAATAAATATTTTCTTATATTTATCTTCCAGGAAGAAACAGTTTGCTCGTATATATGCAAATAATAAGTTGCTACAAATGTAATAGCAAATAGCTGTACTGTATACGCAGCTTCATAGATTATTAATGACCTTGCATTAAAACCTGTTAACAATAAAAATATTAAAGGTACAATTATCTTCCATGAACTACAATTAAATATCCTTTTTGATGTGTATATTACACCTGCCACAGATAACATAAAAACTTCAGCCGACGCCAAAGCTCTCGCGAAGCTTAAATCATGTATAATTAGACTATTTATGATTGCTAAAGGTGTAACATTAAACACATACAGCTCATTGTTTACGAAATACCAATCTCTAGGTATTAATGTGTGCTGTTCAACACAACTCCTCAGATATCTAAAAGGCAAGCTAGCATCACCGTGAACACGTACCTGCCCTATAGTTAATATGTTATGAACTATTACACACACAGATATTAGAAATACTAATTCAAATATTGTTTCTTTTTCGTTATGCAACTTTTGTATATTTTTCATGCCTAAAATATTTTCCTTTACAAAAAAACAACTAGTGCCTAAACAGGTATTTCAGATGCGAATTGCTCAAATATTAACCTGCATAAGAAGTCACTAGCTGTACGTAATTATATGTAATTATAGGGATAGTTGCAAGTTTAGTTGCGCGCAATCTTTCCTGCTTATAAATAAAATTTCAGGTCCAATAGCAAAAGGACTGACCCGAAGGTCAGCCCCAAGTTATTCTTACACATTTTATTTCAACGAATACTTATCTCCGTACATCCTATCGTACTGTAACATCCACATGCTAGAAAGCACCTGCTTCTGTCCGTCGGTGAGTTCTATCATCTCATCTGTCTCAGGGTCTATGCAGATGTTGCCGGATACCATAGTAGGTACATCGGCTGTTGCTACATAATTCATATATGGATCAGTTGCCATGCCTAGCTGCTGAAGGAACATAGGTGTAAATCTGTATGCTGCCACATCAGCACCGAAATCAAACTCAGCTCCATAATTGTTCCAAACTAAAATAGGTGTCTGGTATTCTTGGATAATCTCCTCATTAGTCGTAGGATCAACTCCAAAATATCTAAGAGCAGGACAGTGATCTCCCCAGAATACGATAATCACATGATTATCAACTGCTGAGAAATATTCAAGGAGTGCTTTTAATGCCTCCATAGAAACTTCCTCTAAATTTAGATAGTTTTTCAATTCCTGATTTTCAGGAATATCAGTATCCATGTCTATATCGATTCCGCCATGGAATGTATAATCATAACCACCATGATTCTGAGTTGTAACTACATGGGCAAAATATGGCTTTGAGGTATCTCGCTTATTGTAATCATCTATTAATGAAATATAAGCGTATAAATCATTAGCCCACTGACCTGTCATATACTCCTCAGGTGTCTCTCCAAGCTCCTCAGAGAAAATCATCCTATCAAATCCCAGATAGCCATAGCCTGTTCGTCTATCATAGAATGCACCTGTGTTAGTGTGAAGACCAACAGTCTCATACCCCATGTCATTCATTATGCTGACAAGTGATGGCTCTCCCTCTTTTATTTGATTGTTAAGAGGAAATCCACCTGTGTTAGAGTGACGATAGCCTGTAAGCATCTCATACTCTACATTCAATGTACCGCCACCGGCCTGTGGACTGATGAGATCTCCCACATAATAGTTCTCATCCAATTCGTGCAAGTAATTGAGGGGATCTGAATTCCATTTGCAATCATATATTTTAGACATATCGTAAAGAGACTCACACTGGATATAGATAATGTCAGGCTTTTCACCATCGAATACTGTAGCACCTATTCCATTATCTGCAATGAATCCCTGAACATATTCCTCGGAATAACCATCTGGTGCCTGAATCTCCCTAGGCAATGCCTTCATAGTACCCACAAAATATCCATTGCTTGTATAGTATTCCTGAGGATTTAAGACTACCTTCTCGCCTTCTCTTTTTACAATAAAATCATCTAGATTGTGTAAATACAATCCAAAGGACAATACAGAGACTCCCAGAACAGCTAATCTAACATATAAATTTGAAGTTACTGGCTTTTTCCATAGCAACAGGGCTAAGAGCACCGAAACCACAAGTGATATCCAAAATAGTCTTGGAATAACTATATTATATCCACCAACGACCTTTGCTGCCTCTCCAGCCATCTGAAGTTGTGCGAAGGTAAATGCCTCTCCGCGCATCTCATAATAGTTGTACCCAACTAAAGAGAATACACCTGTCAAAAGTACTCCTAGTGGAACATAAATAGAATATAGCTTCACAGCCATAAGTAAGATGACATTCAGTAATGCTAAGCCTGCTAAATTCGCTATTACATAATAGCCAGGTCTCTCCTTTGCCAAGAATGAGAATACCTCTGCATCAAAAAGTGTATTACCATTGTAAAGAGCCTCTACAAATAAATACTGAAACAATATAAAACCTACAACTGCAACAGCCTCAAGTATCTTGCAGATAATCTTTGATGCCTTTTTTTCTCGCCAAATCCATAACAATATTGCAACAGCTGTTGCCAATGCAATAGCGATAAATACTATGAAATAATTTGCAAAAGTATTAATTCTTGTAATAGTAACTTTGGAAACTGATGCCTTACCTTTGTCTTCATAAAAGACTCTGACTTCCATATCCTTTATAGGTTCATCCAAAGTCAGTTTTATCGCTTCTCCTGGTCTATAAACACCTTTTGCGTATTCTTTATCATGAGATACAGAATACAAATCAAATGAATTACCATCTTCCGATTCGTTATAGCCATCTATGATAACTTTATGCTGTCCCTTCGAAATATAGACCTCATGCCCATATATCATTGAACCAGCAGCATCTCCCTCTTCCACTGATACAGAACCATTCTCAACAGTATATTCACTCTTACAATCTGCAGCCGTAAATACGGTTTTGCTGTATAAATACTGATAGCTAGCCCAAATCATCATAAAAATAAAGACTGCTATCCATGCATACTTCCTAAAACTACTAAGCTTTTCAGTTAAGGATTTCATTTTCTATATAACTCACTTTCTCACTATAATCCCCAACATTTAACTCCCATTTTTTATTTCCAGCCTCATCAGTGTCAATCAGACTAAATCCATAGTCATCAAAGAAATTTTGGACCATGGCATTTTTAGGTGTTGGATAATAATGTCCAACAATTTTATTAATGCCCTTTGCTCTGGCCTCAGCCACAAGCTGATTCATCATAAGGTCTTCCATGCCTCGCTTAAGTACTCGGCAGCTCATAAGCCATAGACTAATATCCAGTGAATCCCCTACTATTTTGCCAGCCACTACAGTGACAATTCCATTGTCCGCAAACTTGTCCACAAGACGGCCAGCCATGCATATATAGTCATCTGACTCTTCCATAGCTCTAATATCATCTTCGCTACATCTGAGGGTTGTAAGATTAAACTGATTTGATTTATTTGTCAACTGTGCCACACGTTGTACGATAATCGGCTCAAATCCTGTGATGGTAGCCTTCATATCAAGGCTCTTAAGATAGTCGCTGTAATCTGCAAATGCAGCCTTGGCCTTTGAAGCCTCAGCCTTGGCATGATACATATCTGTCTTTTTCATGTCCTCAGCTGATAGATTAGTAACCTCAAAATATCCGCTGTGATCTAGCACCTTAATATAATTTTCCGCTCCATCCATAGCAGGAACTGCAACGCCTGGAAGCTGAGCTGATACAATCTCTCGCTCTGCAGGATTATCGTCCGCAAATACGAAGCTATCGACTCCAAGTGTCAGTTCAGATGCCATTTGCTCCAGATTTCTATCCTTTGGCTCCCAGTTTGCCTTGATGTCTACAAAATCATCTGGTCGAAGAACTCCATCCGGATGATTAAGACCTGCCAGGGCATTTGCCTCTTCATTTTTAGAATCTACCGCAAGCACCGCACCTATATCCTTAAGATTCTTGCAGTACTGCTGAAACTCAGCATATACCTGTCCCTGTGGAACCTCTGGTCCGATTTTGATTCCCTCTACGCCATCATCACCTACGATGCCGCCCCAGAGAGTATTATCAAGATCAAGGGCTAGCACCTTCTTATTGCGTCCGTATATAGACTTGATAATGAAGGCTACTGACTGAGCAATATATGGAATGGCATCCATATTTATGCACTTGTACATGTTCCAATACTTAGCATCGTTCCACTGAGAAATGCCAAAATCAGCTGCCAGATAATCAATATCATTAATGTAAAATCCTGTGTGCCCATCAGCATACTGATAGAGCTTTTGATTCAATCGTGAAACGAAATTAGCCCTACCTCTATAGTCCCACACATCTCGATTGCCCATGAGTCTATAGTTTGGTCGCTCAAAATTGTTCTGGATAATAGGACAGTTAAATTTCTCCGATAGTCTCTGCCACATTCCCTCAAATCGCTGATACTCGCCCGCAAGTATATCATCAACTTGTGTTTTATCCATGTTCATCTGTGGAAAATCAATTATATTTCTCCAATTGGTGTGGATAAATATAATATCAGGCTCAAATCCATCTAGCTCTGGAGAGCCAAACATGGCATCCTCCCAGTATTTTCCATACTCTGACTGATAGAAATCTGCCTTTATTCCATAAGACAACAAAAACAGTTCCAGCTGGTCAACCACCTCATTTGTGGTGGAACCACCCAGAACTGCTATCTTCTTTTCTATAAGATTAGGCTGCTCTAAAAGGGTACGCCTTATAGAGGCCTTCTTCCTTCTCAGTGTTTTTACGTCTATCGGATAATTAAAACAATCCATAATCTACACCCTTTATTTAACAAATTAGCAGTGTGCTAAGACTACATCTACCATGCTGCCTACATTTTTAAGACCTGCAGCCTCATCCATACTAAACTGGAATCCGAACTCATCCTCTACCATCTCGATGAGGTTCATCTGCATCAGTGAATCCCAATCAGCAATGTCGTTTGCTGTAGTTGCATCACTTACCTCAAGGCTCTCGTCATCAAATGCGTCTCTAAAAATCTCGTTTATCTTTACTAATACTTCTTCTCTAGTCATTTTATCTCCTTATTGCGGGAAGACACAGCCAGTTATAATAACTAAGCAAGTCCTCCAAGCTCAAACGGAATAATCTTTTCCTTACTCCAGTCCAGCTCATAGTTTTCAAAGTATAGAGTATTGGCTCCGTTATTATTTTTCATGTCATTATACAATAGGGGATATGCTTTTGCCAAATCACAGTATGTGAGGGTCAATCCATGACTCTCAGCCCCTGCTGCAACCCCATTTTCTATAAGCCACTCGTTGGTAATGCTAATCTCTTGCATCACATTCAAATCTCGCACATACATGCTGTAGCAACGAGTCTCTGTCACACCATTCTTATCAGTGTAGCTACCAAAGAAATACTTTGGATGGCGATATGGAACATCCACACACTGCTCTACATAGTGACCAAATGTGATACCCTGATGTGCCTGAATATCAAAGAATAGCTGCTTGCCATCATTGTCTCTAAGGAAAGTAAATGGTCCTGCATCACCCCAGGCGTCCTGATTATTCATAGCTGCAAGTCTATGGGCGTATTTGCCCCAGACTAAAAATGAATACATAGGATGCTTTGTACGGATGAAATCCTCTCTATTCTTAAGAATCCAGTTATTAAGTGCTCCTACCTCGCCCTTAGTACTGCGGATATCAAATCCATTGCCTCTACAAAAGTCCCATGAAAACACAGGAAACAGCAGTGTACCCTCTGGACCAACCATCTCTTGTAACGTATTTACGAATTTATTTAAAAACTCATCACGCTGCTTTATCTTAACATCGCACTCTGTCTTGGCAAGATAAAGTAGCCCTGTGATATCAGATGCCACATATACTGTGTCACCTGCAGCCACGCCTATTTCATTAAGTTTTATCTTTATATCATTAAGAAGTTCTATATCTGTCATTATATCCTCGACTAATTACAATATCTTTATCAGTCCATTGGCATAGAGCTTGTCCACTATCTCAGTAAGCTCCTTAACTGGCACGCCAGTAATCTCTGAAATGCCAATCAAATCATTGCGACCGTCTGCATAGGTCATGAAATACATCATAGCCATAACAGCATCGTAGCTTCCCTTCTTACTAACTGTAGGGAATAGGCCGCGCTTGCCAAGCTGTGGCTCACATGGCTGAGTCATAACGTATATACGATTGTACTCAAGGGCATCTACCACCTGAGTCATCACATCATAGCCACCCTGAAATCCCTCTGGGCTAATAAGTGTCATATCATCAGCACTAGTATGATACTCTGGGTACTCACCAAACTTGCTACGGCAGAAACATACTACAGGAAGGTCTACCCCTGCTGAGTTGTACTGTCTCTCATCCGAGCCTCTCTTTAAAAAGCTATAGTCGCTGTATTTCCCATCAGTATGACTCTTTAATACATTAGAAAGTACTCTATCTGCAAGTGTATCTGCATACTTACTATGTACGATGGAATAGTCTCTGTCATCACCTACACATGAGATATTAAATCCAGCAACAATGTGCTCCTTCATATGCTTCAGGTGGTCACCTGTAGCAAGATAAGTGATAGCACCTATTGTCTCTGGAATGATGATAAATCTATATGTGTAGCGGCGATTCTTAAGTGACTTAACATACTTAATAAGCTCACACATAAGCACAGGTCCTGAGACCTCGTTATTTGCCATAGATGGATGGCAGTCGTATGTGGAGAAGAAAATCTCCTCATCGCTTTCACCTGGAAGCACTAATTCTCCGTATGTGAGATTGCCATCAAAAAGCTCTGAATCTATATACATGTGATACTTGCCAGATGCCAGACTATCTAGCTGCTTCTGGCTCATGCAAAATCCAAATCGCTCCTTATAGTAGCTAGTAACATAAGGCACAATATCTGGCTGGTCAGGCAGTGTAAACACATGCTCCTTAAGCTCATCAAGGTCCACCCACTCATCCACAGGTGTAGAATAGCCCATCACATGTAGATTGCTCACAGCCATATCCACTATGCGATTGCCAGCCTCATCCTCGATATAGGCCTCTCTAATAGCCCATTCCTTTGGTACAGTCCAGTCGAAAACCTCTGTACCGCTAGCTACATTTTTTATTTCAAATCCGACTCCGTCAGCCTCAGCAATCCTATCGCTGCACATCTTAAGTGTTTGGCGCACGCCCTCACCTGTGATGCTGCGATTAAGTGGAAAAAGCTCTGCTGCAAAATCGTACATCTGCTGTCCAACTGTCATGGTTACTCTTCTTCCTGAACAAGATAAATAGGTCTCTTCTTAGTCTCAAGATAAGTCTTGGCCATGTACTGTCCTAAAACGCCCATGCAAAGAAGCTGGATACCTGAAACTAAAAGAATAATACAAACCATTGATGGCCAACCACTAGTAGGGTCGCCAAGAATAAGTGTCTTTACAATAATTACAAGAATAAATATAAATGCCACAAGACACATGATTACGCCGAAAACTGATGCCATAATAAGTGGTGCTGTAGAGAATGCTACGATACCATCAATAGCATAGATGAATAGCTTCCAGAATGACCACTTAGTCTCTCCGGCAACACGCTCAACATTTTCAAACTCAAGCCACTTGCTCTTAAATCCTACCCAGCCAAAGATACCCTTGCTGAATCTGTTGTACTCACCCATGGCAAGTATGGCATCTACAACCTTTCTAGTCATCATCTGATAGTCTCTAGCTCCATCTACGATATCTGCACTAGAGATTTTGTTCATAAGCTTGTAGAACTTTCTAGCAAACCAAGAGCGGATAGGTGGCTCGCCCTTTCTATCTACACGACGAGTAGCTACACGCTCATACTCACCCGACTCAATATATGAAAGCATCTCTGGAAGCATTGCTGGAGGATCTTGCAAATCAACATCCATGATTACTACATAGTCACCAGTAGATTTTTCAAGGCCAGCATATATACCTGCCTCCTTGCCAAAGTTTCTAGAGAATGATACATAATGCACTCTCTCATCATTAGCATGAAGACCTCTAAGCACATCAAGTGTGCCGTCCTTAGAACCGTCGTCTACAAAAATAAACTCAAGCTCTACTGATGGTAGCTTGTCCTCCATACCATGTACTGTATCGTAAAAAATAGGTGCTGCCTCTTGCTCATTGTAGCAAGGAACAACGATAGATAACTTTTTCATTGTAAGTATATACCTTCCTTATAATCGATATAATTATTCCCCAAATTTGACAATCAACTTGCCATCAACCACTGCTATACTACCATAATCTGGGTAGGTTGGCATAGCCTGAACTGATTCTTCCTGTGCAAGAGTCCCATCATCTACCACGACTCTTTCATTGCCAAATCCGCAGTGCTCCTGCATAAATCTAATGGCACTGCCATAGGTAACCAGGTCAGAATATACTGGGAACTTTTCAATTTTAATAGCATCTAGCTCCTCATTGTCATCTACGGTGACAAATGTGCCATCTGCATTTTTATCAAAATCTACAAAGACGATTTCCATATCATCATCGAATCCCTGGCAGCTCTTGATATTAGCAGCAAGCTGTGTGAAATATGATGTAGCCTGTCGCTCAGCTATATCAGCCTTGAGATAAGCTGCATTGTCTAGGTAGATATATGAAACCGTAATTACGAATATCGCAATCAGCTGAAGGCAGGTAATAAGCTTAATTAGCTTCTCTGCAATTGCCTGCTTAAATACCTCAAAATCCAGTGCCTCAATCAAAATAACCGGGAGAATAAGTGCAAATGCTGTGCCATAAACCATAAGGCTATCTACAAAATAGTCATCGCTGGTAGACAGTATATACATCACATTCATACCAACTGGAAGAAGTGCTGCTCCCACAAGAGCTGACAGCTTTACTCCAATACCCACATTCTTCTTAATTATAAGTATGAAAATGTGAATAACTGTAGCAAGAATCACGCAAAGTGTTAATAGCCTAAGATACTTAAGCCCATTAACTCCAGCGTAGCTTCCAGAGAAAAACTCGCGAATACACTGAGCTAGTCTAGCTGGGAACTGAGAAAGGTCATATCCCTTACCCATGCCCTTATAATCCATGGTATCTATTCCCTTAAGCTTCTTGAAGATAGCAGCTAGCGCTGCCCAAATACCAAGCCCCACACCAAGTGTAGCTAGGTATGTATATCCATTTTTAGCATAATCTCCTACTGTATCTATCCTATCAGTTAAAACATCCTGAAGTAACTTAATCAAAACAATAGTAATTGTTACAGCAAAAAATGCCTGATACAAGCTGAGTGATAATGCAAGTACTACAGCAGAAACCAGCACTCTAAGAACTAATCTAGCAGCTCCCTCATATTTGTCAAAAGCTGTCTCTGACACTATTAACTCCGCTGCCTTAACAGACAAAAGTAATCCTAAGAAATAAGGCCATGATGTAAACATAAATGAAAAGATACTAGGTACTACCGGATATACAATCATGATTGCTCCGATAATTACTGCACTTACTTTTGATTTAACATCAAAAATCCTCACCATCTTGCTGGCAGAAAGCGCTATAAAAATCATAGATAATATGCCATTAAATACTGGCACTGCAAATGTCCTAGTGGTAAATATCTGCAAATCGTATATAATGCCAAGTCCCCATCTACCTAACTCATATGTAGCTCCTAGTGAGAAAAGACAAGCTGTATTGTCATGGTAGGAAATCCTATTGAAAATGATATAGCCATGGGCTATCAGTCCGATAACCATAACAGCAACAAAAGCCCACTGCTGAAGTGGGCTAAATCTTTCTTTTATTTTCTTAAAAAACTGCTCTATTTCATTTATGATAGTCAATTTCTGCCTCCATAAAAACAACTATTATTGTTCTTTGTTTTCAAGAAAAATCTTTCTAGTTATGAAATTATAAACCATTACTACTGCTGTAGCAAAAACCTTAGCTATGGTATACATCATACTATAGCCTATATTGTTCCTTACAAATGCTATTCCATTGTACACTGGACCAACTGCTAACCACATTAACAACGAATTTAATCCAAGGCCTATTATAGATAAAATTATAAATGCAATAAATTCTATCTTTCTGTCCAAATCTTCTTTACGCTCAAAAACAAACTTGAAGCTTAAGATATAATTAGCTACTACAGAAACAGAGAATCCACAAATAGATGCTATAACCGAAGCTTGTGTGTAGCAATCTTCTCCAAAGGCAGCCAGTAATATATTCATTACTGCTAGTCCAATAAAATAATCGATAAAGAAACAAATAAACCCAACTGCAGAGAACTTAATAATCTGCTCTATTAACTTTTTCATTAGTAAACCTCTATTTAAATTAGCGTTAATTCTACTCGCCTTTGTCAGATGCTCCTATTATACATATAAACGGTGCAATAAAATACGTTATTACGAAAAATCTCGAATCCGGTCCCGACAAAAACAACATCGTGCCGAAATCATATGCAAAAATAGGCAAGCACATCATTATCTTTTTCCAACCATTTATCGTATTAAGCTTTGCATTTGATAAAAGAATAATCAAACACACCAAAAGTGCAAATCCTATAGTTCTAAAATGATTTAGAATAGTGCTTTTTAAAAATTCCTTGTAAGCCTCTATGATACTAGCCAATTGCTCATTTCCAGAATATACTGGTTGAGGTACGTCATAACCTGACTCAGCATCTGGTCCTATCGTATGAACCAAATCATTTTTTACTCCTACATTTACGCTATATACAACATCTGTTGTGGCAAAAAGTCCTTTTAAAGCATATTTTGGAGATTCTGCAAAACATCTTAATGACATCCCTATAATCTCAGCTCTGCCATACTCTTCACATACATTCATAACATTACTGTAAGTCCATTTGAATGTATTAAAATTACCTAATTCATAATAATTAGCCCATTCTGATTGTGGCGCCACTGAATTTACAAACTCCATAGTCTTAGCATCAAGTTTTTCTGGAGCATTCTGAGCAACTGAACATATTATACTCATCGGAAGACCACATGTCTCTACCACTCTATATGGAACCCTCATGTCCACCTTTAGTAATTTGTATATTGGACCTTTAATCAAAACAAAAGATACCAAAAACATAAGTGCCATTCTAATCCATGTTTTTTTACTCATGAAGAAGAAAAGACCTACAGCAATAAAAAACGTTAAAAGGATTCCATTATGCCTAAAAATACTAGCATTCGCAAGTAAGAAACCTATAAGTATTGGCTTTCCCCAAGATATCCATTTTGGTTCATTATTTTTATTCTCAAGGATGTATCCTGTAGCTAACGCAATAGCCAATGCTCCAGTTAAAGCAAAGGTAACATCTTTATATGGATATATAATGCAATATCCAACATAGGGATTCAAATAGATATATGCCAGGGCAAATATAGTTAATTTTAGATTAGTATATTTGAATAAATAATATCCCAAGCATCCCATTATTACTGAAAAATATAATAGATGAGCAAATACTATCCCCGCATAGCTTGCTCCAAGCAACACTGGAATTCTATAGAATAAAAATGTATCCCACGCAGGATGCCAATTGTCCAAATAATCATAAATGGCCTGACTATACTGGCTATAATTATCACCAACAAAACTCCCCGGATAATAGGCTGTCCAAAACAACATAGCATATGCAAATGCTATTAGGGTAAAAACGCCCCAAAGAATCCATTTCTTCTTGGTCGTTATAATAGTTATATGTGAACTAAGGCGCAATTTCCCAACTAATCTAATAACCATTAGTGAGATAAAATGACTTACTAAGACTATAAGGATAAACAAAATACCAAATGTATGCCTGTCATCAGTAACATAAGTATAAATATAAGAACCCCATATGAAATCTAAATACAATGCCAATAATGAGGCATTAATTGAAAAAAGCTTACTTACTCTCTTCATGATATTCTTCCTCAGTATTAACATTCCAAATATTCTTCTTATCCTTTATTCCTTTTGTAATATTTTTTACTGCTTCAAAACTAGTACACATAGAATGATCAATATTATTATATCTATGCTGTCCATTTCTACCGACACAATACAAATTTTCTATATCGCTAAGGTAACCAACAACCTTGTCTATTTCATCGTAAGTATCAAAATATGCTGGATATGCTTTTTTTACACGTTCTACATGTGTATCAATCACAGCTTCCTCACTTCTAATGAGGCCAAGATTTACCATTTCTTTAACTGCAAATTTGCTAAAGTCTTCATCTGGCATTGTCCAGAATTCATCATTTTCCTGAACAAAGTACTCAAGACCGATCCATACTGTATCTTCAAGATTTGAAACCATGTATGGGCTCCAGTTATTATAAATCTGAAATCTTCCCATTTTAACTCTTCTATCCTGCACATAAACCCAGCAGTCCGGAATTATATTTGAGATTGTTTTAATATCAGTTTTGTTTTCTAATTCTAGTCTATCAACTAGGACACCTAACGTCATGTAATCTCTATATGGAAGTCCCTCGGCTATTCTCTCAACCTCTTCTGGAACATCATTCATGTTTACCACAAGATCCTTAAGTGGCATAGAAGAAATAATTATATCTCCATCCAAATCTATCTTATTACCATCTTTATCAATGTAGCTTACTCCAGTTAGTTTGTTATTATCATCCTTGTGAATTGAAACAACCTGAGAATTCTTGAGGATCTTTCCTCCCATTTTCTCAATTTCAGAAGCTGTCACCTCCCAAAGCTGACCTGGTCCAAGTTTAGGATAGCTGAATTCCTCTATTAAAGAAGTCTCTACCTTTCGGTTCTTTTTATTGAAGATTTTTCCAAAAATATCCTTGATAACAGCTGTAATAGAAAGTCCCTTTACACGCTGCTTGCCCCAAGAAGCATCAATTTCTCTAGGATGTCTTCCCCAAAGATTCTCTGTATAGTACTCAAAAAACATCTGATACAGTTTCTTGCCAAATCTATTTATATAGAAGTTCTCAAGTGTATCATCCGGTCTCTTATGAACTGCTGCTCCTAAATAACTAAAACCAACTTTCATTGTATTGCCAAACCCCATATTCTTGAAGGTCTCTGGCTTCATAGAGATAGGATAATCGTAAAACTTTCCGTCGAAGAGAATACGTGAAACCCTGTGTCGTCTAAGCATAACTCTATCTGTATCATCTGGATTTGGGCCCCCTGCTACAGTAGCAACTTCACGTCCTAATACTTTGTCATCCTTTGGCATCTGTCCCTGAGTAGGAAGCATCTTCTCCCACCACTGATTAACCTCAGGCATCTTAGAGAAGAATCTATGTCCCCCCATATCCATACGATTACCTTTATAATTGACAGTCTTAGAAATTCCACCTATGCAATTGCTTTCTTCTAGAACGAGTACGTCATACCCCTCTCTAGATTTTTCTAGCAATTCGTAGGCTGCAGTGAGCCCAGCAGGGCCAGCTCCAATTACAATGACTTTCTTCATTTATATAATTCCTTTCTTTGACAAATCTATATAATATTTACATTTAACTATTTTACATTAAAACCACTACAATATAATTTCCAAAAATAATTATTTCATCTTTTGATTCAGGGTATTTTTCATAAAACTCTGTGACTATTTTATCGTACTCTTCATTAGAATCAGTAATTTTAATATCATATCCATAATGAGCAAACAGCTTTTGTGTAGCCCAGTTATGGGTATTGTATGCATTTACAGACCAGGTGAGCACATCACCATCTGTAACTGTCTCTTTTTTATAGAACCTGCCTGCCTCAACAACAGCAGGATCATATCCATAGACATGCACATCACACCAATTGAGAAATCTATATCCTGCCTCTCCCTTACGGATGTGTAGGTAGTCTTGCTCGTCCATTGAGCAGCTAAATTCTCCCACAAATACAACCTTTTTTTCGCTTAGGTCATAATTGCTCTGAAGATAACTTCCAATCTCCTTTACCTTATCTGCACATCTATCACACATGTTGTATTCAAATACAAATAGCTGGCTAATCTCTCTAGCAGAACCATATAATATAATTCCAGCTAAAATCACAGCAACAACTCTGCCTATTCTCCATTTTGAAATCAGCGCAAGTAAGATAAACACAGAAAATGCTACCAGCACAACAATAGACTGACTCATTCTGTATAGTTGCATAACACCTAGAAGAAAGCTAATAGAGAACTGGCCAATCACAAGTAATAATCCAAGCACTATTGGCCAAAAATCCCTGTTCTTCCAAGAGACAATTCCACAAAGGACGATTAATGCAACTACTGCAAATAAAAACAATGTAATAGGAAAATATCCTGCACCATAAAACAGGAAATTACTCATTAGCTGGTTCTTAAGAACTGTCCCTATCTCACCAGCATTATCGCTAAACTGCCAGCCAATCATACCCCCGCTAGTCTGGTACACATCAAGACCCATAATAACACACAGAATCTTGGTGATGATACTGCGAAGTACCATGGCAACAGCTGTCACCAAAACAACAGTAACAACCCATATACCTTCTGATTTAACCTGTATCTTCTCTCCTGAAAAAGCCTTAAGCAGTACAAGTATTACTCCAATTGTAATAATCACAATAGAAAATGACTCATAGCAGCAAATTGCAAGTACCATGAGAACAAGTGCTAAAATATCCCTTGGCAACTGTTCTTTAAGCCCTTCTCCCTTTACACTATACATAAGGTAAATAGCAATTGCCGATAGCAAAAATGCAACGCCCATGCCATTATGCATATAGTAAATAAATACCTCTCCATTCATAGGATATACAAGCATCAGAGATGTAAACACTGCATATATCCAGCTAGGTACTCTATCCTCACCTAGAATCTCTGCAAATACCACACATAACACTGTGCCTGCAAGTATTATAAGCATTACACCTATAAAATCTACAATAAAAGGTGTGAATTCATTAATCTTAAAGAACTTGTTAATAAGCCATGGTGTAAATCTGCCCATAGAAACAAGACGGCCAGAATCTATATACCAGTCGTAGATAACATCATCCACTCCATAAGAGCAGTGTGTAAGCTCATAGCCATATCCTGCTAGCGCAGTAATTGTCACTATAGCAAGATACACCTTGTCAAATATTAAATTCTTAACAGAATTAATAAGTTTCACTTTTATTTCCTTCCAATAACTTTTCTTTTATAAAAAACGATTAATCCTATAGCACCGAGCAATGATATTACCTCAGCTATTCTCCACAATACAGGCTCAACAAATTTGACTGTTACATCGCCATTATAACTGCTCTCTACAGATACGCATATACGATTATTAATCCCATTTGAAATAGCAAGTTCATTGCCATTCTCATCATATGCTTTGTAGTATGGATAGTTGTATTTAGGAATATCTATTGCCGTGAGATCCCCCTTATATAAATTGATAGCAATCAAATCACTGGTATCAGTGCCCTCTATCAAGTACTCACCATATCCTATAGCTCCAGCTCCTCTATCTAGCTGTGCTGTATCATAATATTTTGTAACACCCGCAGCATTATCCTCCGCAGAACCAACAAAGAACACCATGCTAACAAGAGCCATTCCTATCACTATTATGTAGATCTTTTCTGAATAAAACTCATCTTCTAAAAGATGCTCAATAGCAAGTCCCAATAAAATAGCTAAAAATACTAGGGCAATACTAATATATCTCCAAGGATACTGAATCTGTGCCAATATATTTCCTAGTTTTGAAGTAAAAGCCAGCTTATTCCAAGGAAACAAATTGCTAGAAACAAACAGTAAAACTAAGCTTGAAATCGTAATATATTTAATCTCTTTTGTAGCTTTCTTATTCACTAAAAGATAAGCTGCAACAATCAAAGATGCCATCAAAACAAGACCAGGTGTAATCTGCATTCTATACACTACATAGTCTTCGCCCTCACCGTAGAAATCCCTAAATACAGCGAATAAATCAGCTATGTATGCTCCTCTAGACTGAATCAACTTCACCGAACCATTAGTAGCTTTTATCTCAGTAGCTACTCTCATATAGTAGTCTAAAAATGGCACGATAAATGCTAATCCAAGAGCGATAAATATACCTACTGCCTTAGCATAGGTAAGTAATACATTTTTTGTAAAAGTCTTTTTGTACTGGCTAATTGCCACCGCCACCAGAACTATACATACCATCTCTGTGGACAGTACATGAGTATACAAGAGACCTAACATGCCAGTTGCGAGTGTAAAACTGATACTATTGTAATTACGTTCAGATTCCTTACCAGTGTATAGCTGCCATATAGCCACCGCTACTATAGGATAAAAAGCAAGTGCTGTGTACTCTCCTACAGCGCTACGAACAAATACATCCACTATTCTATAGCTTGCGGTCACATATGATAGGGCAACCACAAGTGCAGTTGTATCATTTTTGAAAATCCTCCTACCCATATAGTAAGTGGTATAAGCGGTCAAAAGAGAAACTAAAAATACATATAGCTTATAGCTTGTATTAATAGAAAATCCGATTATACGTAAAACTGCTGGAACATATAGAAATAAATCTCCGTAAAAAATCCCATTAGGATATCCGAAACCATCCATAAATACAGAGTGCATTCGCACTGGGAACTGTCCAGATCTCATGCCATCCGCAATTCCCTCAATCCTTAAGATATGATAAGGGAAATCATGGCCTGGTGCAATTCCTGGGAACATATAAGGAATGATTCCTACAACCCCAATTCCAAGAAGCGCCAAAACCTCTTTTTTATTTTCCTTATATCTCTTACTATAGGCAAAGAAATAAAACAACAGGCAAAAAATAATCCAAGTAAATAGCAAAACCCGTAAATTATGAGCAGTGGATTTAATACTAGCCCCCGTTAAAACAAAATTCTCATCGCCTTCGTAATTTACAATTCTTATCTCCAAGTCATATATACTTTGAGTTACGTAGAAATTGTAAGTGACTTGATTTTTATTTGGACTAAGATAAAAATCTCCTGCATGGATAAACTCATTTCGCTCTGCAGAAAACAAACGACATGTCATCTTGCTGTCAGCCTGATAATCTAGAGTGACAGAGTATGAGCCAGATTTAATTTTTTCATAAGGTCCATATAGTAAAACTATCTTTTCATCTGATTGAATTGAACCAGCATTCACTTTCCAATTTCCATCAGTATATTTAATGTAATCAGATGCAAACCTAGACAAGTCAATATCGTTTTGACTTGTATGTGTCTCTTTATAAATCATCAAACTACTCAAAATAATAGTTATGATTATTTCTACAATAAATATGATTTTCTTTTTCACCATCTCTTACAATATTCACCGTCTTCGTTTCTATAAAAACATACGCTATCTACTACAGTTTGAGTGACTCTATCATAAACTACAAAATTAAATCCTACTCCATTAGTTTCATAGTTTTCACCGTTTAATACAATCGAACATGCAATACCAGCATTTGTTCCTCCGCTGGTCACCTCATAGATTACTTGTCCATCATCTAAACTTCCATTGATAGTAATTTGCTCATCCGGACTTATTTCTTCAATTCCTCCATCGGCCAAGTCTATAACCGCACAATAACTATATCTAAACATGTCTTTATATGGAGCATTTAATCCTAATTGATTAAAGAGCGCAATTTCTTCATCAGAAATGAATCGAACTGCATCATCCTTAACCGACACAAAAGTAATATACTGCGGATCACCAGCTAGAGTATTCAAGTATTCCTTCATATTTCCAATATATGTTAAATCCGCAGAACTCATAATATGGTGATAGTAATAACTTGTACTGGCCCATTGTTCATCTTCTACCGATGGAACATTAAAGTCTTCTTTTAATATGCCTCCAATATATTTTGACATTTTGGCAGCTCCCCAAATGTTCTCATGTTCTATTACATTTTCTTTAGGAAGCTCAGCTCCAATTTCATTATACCTATCCGCTAAACAGAAATTATAATATGGCACATCGAATGTCTTGGCATAATAATTCATTCTGTTATTAATCGCATCAGTCATCACGTCTGGATAAGTAACTAACATCAACTGAATATTATTTTCTTTACAAAGAGTTACTATCTTTGATAGATATTCTTCCATCAATGGTACAGGCTCTGCCATAATAGATGTATCTATTGGTGTAAAAACATCATAGCTTTCATCTCCCAAGTAGGTTATTATGGACTGCCCTTTAAGCTCGTCATGATTAGTAAGCTCGTTGTTCATATCAATATCCTGAATCTCTGCCCATCTTTCATGATATCTAAGATTGGTAAGATAATAACTAAGTTTATCTTGAGACGAATCATTTTTACAAAGCTCGTTAATCATTTCAACTTTGTTTGCCGACCATTTCATACTGTTAGCACATTCTCGATAAGTACCTTCGGTAGTATTCACTTCACTGTCTGGATAAACAGAAAAAATGAACTTCGAATCCAGCACGACGACTTTAGGGCTCTGATATTTTAAAGCCTCTTTCAACCAATAATAATTAAAAAATAGGCTCTGTCCGCTGCTAGATATATTGTAGCTTCTGATACCATAATCATCATATATTTCTTGAGGAGATATGGCATTTGCAACTACACTTGAGCCAAGAAATAGTACATCTACTGTATCTTCTTCCATTTGATAGAACTGGTTGTATTTATCAGTAGAAGACCATATGGTCCTCAAATGATTATCCTTTGGAACAAGAATCTCGTTAACATTATACAAAACGGTAATCAGTATTACTAAAAACGCAAGCGATTTTACGATTTTAGCCAATATTTTTTTCATCACTAAAATCCTCCATAGATAAAATCGTTTGCATTATAGCCTAGACCATAAGTACCAAATACCCAAATTGTAACAATGGCCCCTATATAAATAACCCATCTAAAAGCCATGTTATATGTCTCGAACACATCTCTTAAGACAACGCCCTTCTCTTGCTTTCTACTAACGTAGAGCAACACAAGTAAAGAAACAAATAATACCTTCCATTCTTTCTCATGTAATCCTAAATTATAAAGAGAACCATCAAATAATATCCATGGATTAAATTTTGATACCATTCTATATATCATTCTAAGACCAATTCGAAGCGTGTCTGCTCTAAATATGATCCACGCAATCATTACAAGGAAAAAATTAATCAACACTCTAAATGCTTTTGCAGGTCCTGTAAATTTTCTAGAAAAATAAGGAACCAAGCTTTCAACTACCTGATATATACCATGCATCATTCCCCAGAAAAGGTATTTGAATCCTCCACCATGCCATATGCCACTAACCACAAATGTGGCGAGCAAATTAATGTTTTTTCTAAGCGCGCCCTTTCTATTTCCACCTAAAGGAATATAAATATAGTCCCTAAGCCATGAACTAAGTGAAATATGCCATCTTCGCCAAAAATCCTTTATAGAGTCAGCAAAATATGGATGGTTAAAATTATCAACTAACTCCACGCCAAAAAGACTCGCCATTCCTTGTGACAAAGTAACACAGCCCAAAAAGTCAGTATACAGTTGCAAGCTATATAGCACACCTGCCACTAAAATGAAAAACCCTCGATAACCTTCAAAGCCATCAAAAACTGTATCTACAACTATACCTGCTTTATCTGCAATCATAAATTTAAGGAAGAATCCCCAAATAATTAATTGGATACCTCGCATAAATTTCCTATCATCAAAAGCATGTCCTTCTAACAATTGATTTTCAAGCTGCTCATATCTAGGAATTGGTCCCTGAATAATTTGAGGAAAGAATGATAGAAAAAGTGCATACTTTAATAGATTTTTTTGTGCTTCAATCTTTTCTTTATAAATATCAACTAAATATGCAATTAATTGCATACTATAGAATGATAATCCTAAGGGAATAATAATTGATTCAGCAGCAATATTAGTAATATATCCCTCAACAAAACCTAACAATCTTGTAAAAAGAAGAGGCCCACTAGAAATCAAAATCGCAATAGCCAACAATACCTTACTCTTCTTTTTTTCTATTAGTCGACCGAAACCATAACTTGCCACTATTGTTATTACAAATAATACAAGCTTTTCTATGCTTTTTGTTGCAAACCAAAGGAAGCAGAAATTGGCCAGCAATATTGCCAGCCATCTATGTTTCTTTGGAAGTATATAATATGCCAATAAAGCTACTGGCAAAAAAATGTAAAAACTAAAGGATGTATAAGTCACGCTACTACCTCTCCCCTACATTTCTATTTTATCTGTAAGCACCCTTACCATTTTTTTGTTATACCATTTTGCAACACACTGATTGCAATTACCATATAAATCCCCATCATCCAACGGTTTTGTATTTTCTCCAGCATCAATTCCAACAGAATAAGTATATGGGGTAGTCCATGTAGCATCATAAAGCTCAACCGTAACGTAATCTTCATTGGATTCAGATATTTCATCTATAACTCCTTGCCAAAGATTATATACTGATGCAATTTCATTTCTTTGACTATAAATATCATATTGAACTATCTTTTTCCATCTGTCAGATGTTAAGGACCAAACTATTCCATATACTGCCATAACTATACATGTATATGTTGCTATCTTGGTAAGTAATGTTTTTTCTTTTGAATCTATATACTGACCTAATAAAAATCCTATCACAGAAAATCCAAATAACAGAACATAATCCATTACATAATTCGCTCTTGAAGCTAACTCGCCATTGAACTCCTTATTTTCGCCTAATATATATGGATATAAACTACCTGCTGTAGAAACAAATACAGCAAGCAAATAAATTACTAACTTATTTCCCGATATAGCATACTGAGCCTTTGTCTTAAGTCCCAAAATTACCAATACAACTAATACTAATAGAATCCATGGTCTTTCTACAATCGTATATACGATTCTCTGAAAAATAAAATAAAATGTAACACCTATGCTTCGTATTAATTCTATTTTTCTTTCTTTGTCTTCAGCTCTTGCAAAATTTCCTGGTGCAGCCGCAGTAATAACTCCACTAATAATGAACAAACCGATTGGTATTAAACGGGTTTTAAGTGTAATACTTTTGTTCTTGTTTATGTAAAACATAAGAATCAAATAGCATGTTCCCATCGCCACACAATTCATTAGTCCACAGCATGTGATTACACCTGTTATAGTGAAAGATATAAGTGTTCTCTTTTTAGGTACTCTAATATACTTTGCTATAGTTCCAATAGTAACAAACATTAGCAACATACTAAGAGAATAACCAGGTACACCTGACCACCAATTATATACGTCCGGATAATAATATCCTGTAAATAAAATTGTCACTGTGGCCAATGTAAACAATATTGATTTTGTGCTATTTAACTGAAGTAAGTATTTTCCTATTCTGTAGATAGCAATAATTAATCCAATATAAATCAAAACAAAGACTATCATCATGCAGACACCAAAACTATGTCCACTATCTTTAAACCAATAGAGCGGATTCATCAAAGTCTGAATGGCCACCGCAAGTACACCGGATTGGCCAAACCAATTCATATAATTCCAACCAACTCTATTTGCAGTCTCTATTAATCTATTCGAAGAAAACCATTCAAGTGCCAGTGCATAATCATCATTAGCAGGCATTGAATAGTAAACTGCATATAACAATGGTATTAATATTACTAAAAATCCTACACACGATAATACTATTTTCTTATTTTTCATAATTTCATATAATCCATTCTAAACATCAAACATTATAAACTCTCCCCTTTAATACATTTTAAATAATCATCTCACATCACTGCAACTCTGATTATCCTCAGTCATAACTAGCAAATCTATCGGATTATGCCGGCAATATAATACTGAATATTCCCCTATCTCCTCCAATAATTTATATTGGTCTAAAATATGAGTATCTAATGGTTTATCCCCCGTATTAATAACTAAAACAGTAGGTCCATCATATTCTTTACTGTCATCATAGTACTTGTAATCACCCATGTTCTCTAACATATTTCTAAAGCTAACACTTTTATATACTCTATCAGGGTCTAAAGCTCTAAGAACTCTCTCAGGATGAACCAAATTTTTCTCACTATCCCAGAAATATACCAACCCAGCATCAGTACTTTTTATAGATACTAATAATTCATCAGCATGCAATTCCCTATTATCCGTAATTGCTAAGAAATAATCTGAATACAAATCCATACCAATTATAGATATTAAAAGTAAAATACAACCAGCTTTCCTAATTAAAAGATTGTCTTGTGGTTTGTAAATAAACAAAACCATAAGAATAAATCCCGCATGGATAGCAGGTATAAGATACCTAATTTCAAAAACAGCTCCTACATTATAAGGGACTATAAACACATATACTAAAGCATTAACTAAGATAACTAACAGCAAAAACAAAACATTGTCATTAATAACCTTATCCTTAATTTTTTTGATAATTGATAAACAAAAATAACCAATCGCAAACAAAAAGATGATAGATATAAACAATCCAAATATATAGACCAATCCGAAGAAGCTCATTGGAGATCTTTGGACTCCTTCTCCTGGTAATCCGCCTAATAGTAACACAAATCCTAATATCACATTACCTATATTTCGAATTAACTCATCCGCATTTACCCATCTGATTGTAGAATCTAAATATCCATATCCTAAAAATCCTCCCAATAATCGACCTAATATTACAGCGACTATTGATAATATCATGAATATTTCTTTCTCATTAATTAAAACTCTAAAATCATTTTTTATAAGAGCTTTAACAATTATATAAACTATAATAGGACTTCCAATCCAAACTAAAATGCCTGTGCCTTTAGCTAATCCCACATACAACATAAGTATCAAGGTAACTAACTTAATAACTCTATGGGTATTCTCTTCTTTATATGTAACACACATAATCAGCAAAAGAATTGCTAATGTTGATATGCTATAAAATGCCGCAAATCCATTCACACAAGTGAAATATCCCAAATCATTTACCAAATCAAATCCATTGGCTAAATAAGGACATAAGAATAAATTAGTTAATAATAGTTTCTGCCCCACATTAAAATTGAAATTTTCACCTATTTTACAAAGTATTAGAATGCAAATAATAGTAATTATTATATTTACAATTCCATATGCAACAAATACATTCTTAAACAAAAAATATAGTGGTACTACAAATATATTTTTTTCAAATTCCGGTTGAGTTGTTGTATTAATAACATCATTCGGATATATCGCCCCCTCTCTAATTGATAAATTAACTTTTGTATATACCCAGGAAGCATCCAACCCCATATGTTCCACGGGTTCAAAAATATTGAAATAAGCTGTAATGACCAATTGACATAACGCTGTAAATAATAACAGAAATAAGAACATACTCAGCCACCTATTATTTCTGTCTTTGGAATCAATATTCTTCATATAGTCCCTACTCCTTGCCCTATTAATTCTTTAATTTTTTAGTATCTATAGGATTGCTATTACAATAATAAAATCCTATAGAATGAATTGTTGTTATATATTGATATTCTGACAATATATCCTTTGGAACTAATTCAGAATCACTTATCATTAAAATCGTAGGACCTATATATTCAGTACTGTCATCGTAATATAAATAATCCCCCCATTTATTCACTTCACCCTCACTATTTATCAACTTATATACATGATCTGTGTCATACACTCTTAAACACCGTTCATAAATAGCTGTATCATTTCCCCATGCGTAAATCATCCCAGCATCATTTGTATTAATCAGCTGTAGCATCTCATCCATTAAATAATCTCTGCTATTAATATTTCTATATTTATGGTCAGATGCAATATTAACACAAACAATACTTACAAACAGAATAACAATTCCAACTTTTTTTAATAGTAACTTTTCATTCAGGCTATTAACAAAATAACCTACAAGAATAAATGCTGATATAAGAACAATTATAAGATATCTATCTTCAAACACTGCTCCATATGTAGTATCCAAAAGTATGAATTCAAAAACAGTTGAAAGAATTACTGTTACTAGAGTAAGAATAAACTCATCTACAACCTCATTTTTAATTAACTGAACAAGTTTCACTATTGTATATAGGATTGCTACAGTCACTATTACACAAATAATTATTGCAAATGCATAGAAGATTCCCTCTTTCGACATTGGAGATACATCTCCCATATCAATAATTGGTATCGCCCCAAACAATCTCATATATCCAACAACAAGATTCCCAAGATTCTTCCAGAAATGATCTGCAGAGCACCAAGTTGCCAATGAATCTTGGTATTGCAGTCCTAATATCCATCCGACTATCTGACCCAAAGCTGAAATTACAAGGCTTGAAAAGATGAATATCGATTTTTTATCATTAAAAACATCAACTGAATTTTTAATGAACATTAAGATTATTCTAGAGCATGCTAATGGAACAAATACAATAGCTAACATGCTAACTCCAGAACCAAGTCCAATTACAAACGCCAGTAATCCAGATACTACTACTAACACTTTTTCTTTTTTGCTTATTCTTCCTTCTATTAGGAGTATTCTATATGCCATAAGCACATACATAATTACCACATTATAAAACGCGCTAACTCCAAGTACGCAATTGTAATATTCTAAATCGTTATGCCACGAAACATAATTGAGCATGTATGGACAAACGAACAGGTTAAGAACCAATAGTATACTAATACTATTAAATCTTCTTTTGTTCATTATTCCTATTAATAAAAATATTGATATAACTGTGATAATAAAATTAGCTAAAGCATATGACAAGAAAACATTGCCTGTAAGCATATATAGTGGTACGGCAAGCAAAAATGATCTGTTAATCCATGGAGCCGTCGTGTCACTAATTAAGCTTGGAGAATAAATTTCACCATTGTCAGCAACAATTATTGTCTTCAAGTATTCCCATGATGAATCCATACCCATGTGGATATCTGCTTCAAAAATATTAAAGTATAATGTTATAGCAATTTGGCTAATTAGGCATCCAATTAATGCCACTAAAAAAATAAACTCAATTTTATTTTCTTTATATTTGCCGAACAAATTTTTCATCAAATATACCTCATAACTCAATTTTCAGTCTTTTCTTTATGCACATATAACCGCAGAGGGTAGCTACTGTAAATAAAGATACTATCTCTGATATCTTCCAAATAATTGGCTCTTCAAAAACAACACTGTATCCATCCTCTATATCATCTGCAGCCACTTCAATACAGTTATTGAAACCATATGTCCATTCAATCTCGTGTCCTTGAGAATCTAAAACATAGACATTGTCATAAGCTAATGTCGGGATAGTTGCTATCCCATCAACAACCTCCACCTCAGTATTTATTAAATAATCCCTATCTGTACCTTCTGGTAGATATAATTTATCAGCCCAGTTTTCATCAGCATGTTGATTCGTAATAGTAGTATTCTTCCATACTAGAGTGTAATCAAAATATGCTGTTGATAAAACAACAATAACCATCAGCCCCAATAATACAAGGGCACTTTTTGAAGGTATCATTTTTTCAATTGCATACACTCCGGTGATTGTAAAGCAGCTCATCGCTATCAACATATATCTCCATGGATATTGGATAGACGCTAGGATTCTAAATCCCCCTTTTGCAATGCCATCCCAAGGGAAATATATAGTAGACATAAACATAGCTACAAACCCAAAAATCATTAGAATCCCATATGAAAAAGGAATTCTCTCTGATTTATTTTTTACCAGCTTACTAACAACAATATAAACAACGCTAATACATACCATTAATACAAATACTAATCCTGAATTAAGGTACCCTTCGTCATTAGTTGCCCACATATAGCTTCCACCAAATCCCTCAGTTAATAAACCAAACAACTGAGATAAATACAAACCATCACCCCTAATGCTTTGATTAGTAAGTTCTGTATTTGCATATAATCTCATGGATGCATATGAATCCATAAAAGGTATTATGAAGAACAAATTGATTAATAAAATCAATATTAAAGACCATATCCAAGACTTTATGCTACCAAGAGTCTTTTTTAAGTTAACTACCAAATAGAATAATACAAATATTGCTACAAGTTCGGTTGTTAAAATATGACTCTGTATTATGCCTGTAACACCCAAGACAAATGGCATAATTAAACCAATAACATTCTTCTGTTCATCTTCGTATATACGTTTTATTCCGTAAATAATTAATGGAATAAAAATCATAGCTGTATATTCACCAACAGATCCTCTAACATATAAATTGGACATTCTATATCCAATCGTGCAATAAACTATTGTAGCAATAAGCGTACCATTTTTTGTATTAAATATTCTTTTAAAACACTGATAAGAAACAGCTATCGTAGCTATGTTTACTATAAGCAAATATATATTATAGACTTTCCATATTGGAAGGCCTAATAGATATAAAAGAGATGGTATATAAAGAAAAATATTCCCATACATAGTTGTGCAAATATATCCATGCCCATACCATGCAGATGTCTCATATCTGACAGGAAACTGCCCATTTTTCAATTCTTCTGCTATAGCCTGAATACGCCCTAGATGAAATGGCAAATCATGTGCTAAGCAAGTACCTCTTCTAAATGCAGGCAAACTTATAACAAATACTGCAAACAGCAATACAACTATATGGTATTTATCAGCAATTATTTTTTTAATGTTCATAGTGAAGGGTTATTGATTTCTTTCCGTAATAAACGTTTGGCATTATAAACTCTTTGTCATAAACAATACTTGGATCCACTGAGAATACTTCCCCATCAGTCAATCCCATTTCAAAGAAATATCTGGTCCAATTCAGCTGCTTATCCCTATGAATAACAACATCGTCTTCCTCAGAGTTTTCTATCTCAAGCATTATACCATCCCAGAAACTGTAGCTTTCTTGGATTAATGCTCTATTTCTAAGAATATCAATTTGGACAATATTTAAATACGCATAATTCTGAATTAATGATACATATGTAAACATCAAGATGGCTGCTACTACACCAACTTTTTCCTTCCCAGAAAGATTTATCGAGAATTTATACGCTAGCCACTGTCCCAAATAGATGCACATTAGTGCCAATCCAATTTCAATACAATAATCTAGAATATATTCCATTCTAATATCTAAATATGTATTTCTAAAATCTCTACCATATACATATGGAAGCATCGCGCCAAATGTAATAATTATAAATAATACTGCCGTCTCTAATACAGCCTTTGGCTTTTCCATATCTCTATTAGATACAAGTCCAATCACTGTTAGAATTATTAAAATAACAACAGCCAAAGGATGGTCAACTAGCAAGTCCTGTAATCTAACCACAATATCTATAACTGTCTGAATCAACGACCTAACAAAATTAGGTTGCAAATGATAGTATTCTCTACGGGCGAAATTACCTGGTGAAAATACGCAGGATACTCCCAGTGCAATATATAAAAGCAATGGTAGAGCATGCTTAATTTTTAACTTAATGGATTCACTCTTTCTCTCACTCCAATTCAAATAATAGATGTAGTAAAGGTAAGTGATTCCCAAGAGAACATCACAAGTTTCTATTGTAGCTGGGAAAATACCTGCAACTATCATCAAAATGTAATATCTTTTCTTTTTATCTGGACGCTCATTGTAATAGACCATGGCTCCAATAGTCACAAATGCTAATGAAACTGGTATTGGATATACCATGGCTCCAATATACCAATTAAAGCATTCGCTATAATAATATGTTGAATACAATAATGCCATTATTAAAAAAGTAACGGCATTAATATATTTACTTGTTCTACCTAATACTCTGCCTACAATTGCCTTTAGTCCGTAAATTGTCAACGCAGTGGTAATTATAAAAACTACAATCATGTAGATTCCGTACTTATGACCAAGATGCTGGTGAGAGTTCAGTGGATTAATAAGCATCTGAACTATCTGACTAAGCCATCTGCCGCCCCAATCAGCCCACATGGAAAACCCTCTGTGTACAGACTGAGCAAAAATATTACCCCCATCCACTCTAATAGCAGCAGCAAAATCATCACTAGCTGGCACTGAATAATATATACAAAAAACCATAGGCAACATAACAACAAAATAACCTATGAATTCTACAATCTTGCCTTTATTCTTCTTTAAAATATCCAACTGAATTCTCCTCTTTACACAGCTAATCTATTTTATCTCATAATCTTAAAAATTATATCACAACACAGCTATATCATCAATTTTCTAGCCATTAGGGATTTGGTTTGGTAAAATTATCTCAACGATAATTTAAAGGATTTGATAATTAATGAATTTAAAAACTAGAATATTAAAAAACCAAACATTCTACACTTGCATAATAGCTGCTATTATTGGAATTCTGTCCTTTGGATACTTTATTATCCTGGGACATGGCTTCTTTACTATATGTGAAGATTTCAACGAACAGCAAATCCCATTTACTGTTGGACTTCACCAGGCTCTACTAGACGGTGGATTCTCTGGCTGGTCATGGGATGTAGATTTGGGAACTTCCACATTACAAGCCTTTAGCTTTTATGAATTAGGTAGTCCTTTCTTTTGGATTACCATGCTTTTTCCTGCACATTTTTTCCCATATATAGTCGGTTTTATTTATATCCTCAAATATATTTTAGCAGCCCTTTTTGCTCATCTATATTTAAAAAGATTTCTCAACAACGAAAAATATGCCACTATTGGTGGAATTCTTTATGCCTTTTCAGGTTTTTCCAGCATTAATCTAATGTATTATCATTTCCATGATGTGATTGTTTTCTTTCCATTGTTACTCATTGGATTAGAGCTCTTAATACAAAAGAAAGACTATAGACTATTTGTTATTTCTATCTTTATAAATGCTTCTCTTAACTATTTCTTTTTTATCGGTGAAGCAATCTTTCTAATTATCTACTATCTTCTTAGATTTAGATTTGATTCTATAT
>JAEEGK010005927.1_pt1 | contig 29534 bp, 20 predicted proteins | sample 8958771 | NCBI WGS metagenome assembly JAEEGK01 (sample SAMN16246547, study PRJNA631951) | gut metagenome | biome: gut microbiome; feature: rumen; material: SC-attached | host: Bos | place: Iran: Karaj | collected 2018-10 | reverse complement strand
GGCGCTCGAAGCCGTAGAGCAACTGCGCGAGGAAGGCTGCCCGTGGATTGCCGACACCCACATCTGGCTCTACCGCGGTGCCTGGATGGAATGGGAGCTCGGCCGTGTGGATATGGCCGTGCCGCTCAGCCCCGACGAAGTCATCAAGAAGCGCCACGCCATCTTCCGCCACCTCTCGCAGAAAGACATCGTCCCGTTCCCGGGCGAAGACCCGCGCGAGTTCTGGCAGCGCGCCGAAGAGCGCACCCAGAACACCGCCCGCCTCTACGACGAACTCGGCATGGCCGAATACCAGGCCATGGAAGTCTTCCTGAAGCTCTGCTAGCTCCGACGGACGCCCGCTCCGGCTACCGCCCAAGCCGCCTGCCCGGACCGCCCGCCCGGACCGCCCGCATTGCCTGTCTGCCCGGACTACTCGCTTGAGCCACCTGCCCGAGTCACTCGCCCGGACCAGGCACCCGAACTGCCAGCCCTCCCGGGCCACCCGCCTTGTCCGCCTGCTCAGACTGTCCGCTCGCCAAATAGCCGCAAGATCATCGGCCCTACACGCTTTGTGGGGCCGTTTTCTTTGCGCCATGGCCCGATTTCGGCCCCTGGCGCAAGCACAACAGCCTCCTGCCCCCCTCTCGCTAAGGTCTCCTTGCGGCTATTTGGCGAAAGCTGGAGAAACGCTATCTTTGTCATCGAATTAAACCGTCTACTATGAAAAAATCTTTGCTGATAGTCTCTACGACGCTGGCTATTCTCGCCGCCTTGGTTTCCTGCGGAAAGAAAGAAAAAGCAGCGCTGGCGGAAACGCCGGGCGAGGAATCTCTGGCTGCCCTGACCGACCTGGCGGACTCGGCCGCCCCGACGGATCCTGCGAACCCGATGGACCCGACACTGGGCTTAGCGGCGTCTTCGGCTCTGAACGAGATGTCGATGGACGATGTGGAACACAAGCTTCCGGAAGAATGGCGGAAACACACCATCGAGGTGACCGGACAGAAGGGGAAAGGCGAATACGAACCCGATATGAAGGCCATCTACGACGCCATCGTCGAAGTCTTTCCGATGCCGATGCTCGTGCAATGGGGCCTGCATGGAACGGACACGCCCGGTGTCTGGGAACGGGAAGCCGAAATCGTCTGCGATCAGGACAATTTCTATATCGGCGGTTGCTGGAAAGATCCCATGGGCAACTTCGACGACCATTTTGAACTCAAAGCCTGGCAGGTCAACGCCGGCACCTGGACCGTGGGCCTGAACTATCAGCCACTATGGGACGGCGACGACGGAATCGGCGTCTATGGCCGCCAGCTGTTCTGGCTCTATGGCCCGCACGGCGACGCAACCCTCTATCCGATTCCCGCCGACGAAGATCGTTCCCAACCGATTTCCGAAGAAGAAAACCCTGTCTTCGACCGCTACGAAAATACCGTCAGCTTCCCCGGCGCTTTCGATCCTGCCGCCGCCCGCCTTTACTGGAACGGCTGGTGGTTCACGACGCGGAACTAGCATCCGTCTCAGTGGCGGACAAAGGTCCTGATCTCCACCTCGGGCAGTCGCACAAGCGTAGCGAGTTGCCGGAAAGTCAGCCGATACTGTCGTCTTAGTTGCTGCGCAAGGGTAATCCGTTGTGTCGTATCCAACCGACGGGGATCGCGTGTGCCGAATAATTGCTTGCACGTATCACCGCATATCTTGCGGGCTTCCAGGTCTTCCATCATTACGCCACGGTATTCTGCCATTCTCCGCAGCATCTCTTCCTCCCTTTTTTTGGGGCTGGACAGGAACACCCGATACCGGTTATGCGTCTGGTATATCCGCTCGAATCGGGCAACGTCGATATAGTTGGATGGCAAAATGAATCCGTTGCAAACCAGCCAGTTGTCCGGAACCGTAAACATCCGGGAATGCAGCAAGGCCCTTTTTGTCAGGGAATCCTGGTCTCCGAATCTTTCCGGCTGCCTGATGTTGCCGTCTTGATCGAAGAACCAGACGGGCGTGTAATACTGATTGCGGAAATACAGGGATCCGGTACCCCAACGATAGTCGTAGTGCATAACTGGTTTGCCATCCTTAGTCGGCTGGATGACCGTGTAAACGGCCACGTTTCGAAGATAATCCTCATCATCACCGATCGGATATAATTCGCAGTGAAGATAAAGATCGGCGCCATTCTTCCGCGTCGCAGCGACATAATGCCGGTAAAGCCGTTCGAACAGTTCTTTAAACGCAGCACAGTCCGCTTCGGTCCCCCATAGCAGGATATGCGGATGACTGTCCTCGATGGAAAACGAAACGACAATCACTCCCGGGCAATTGGCGGCACATACCCCCATCAGGTTAAACACAGCAAAATACTCGGCTTCGCAGGTAATGAAGCGGCGGGCGTCGGCGCCATTGGCCGTAATGTGGAAATAGGCTGGTATTTTCATCGTAGTTCTCACACGCCTCATGCTCACGCCACCTTTCGCGATGACAGCAGATGATTCGTCGGATGTAAAAATGGCTGTTTTTCGCCAATCCGCCAAATCTTTCTTCATTTTCCGCCTTCTCGCCAAATAGCCGCAAAGCGACCCTCGTTGAAAGCGGCTGAGAGGCGGTTGTCTTTGCGCCAGAGGCCGGGATCGGGCCTTGGCGCAAAGAAATCGGCCCCACAGAGCGTGTGGGGCCGATGGGTTTGCGGCTGTTTGGCGGGAGGTCCGGACGGGAAACCCGAGCGGGAGGTCCGAACGAGAGATCCGGTCGGGCGGCCGTCAGACCGGGCAGGCAGGCAAGGCGAGCGGGTAGGCAGGCCGAGCAAGCGAGCGGGCGGCCCAGACGGGGAAGCCCGGGCATGGAAACCCGGGCGGGTGGGCGGACAGGCCGAGCGGGCGAGCTAACTGGCAGGGCCAACTGGTGGCAGCCGGGCGACGCCGTTACTTGCAGTACTTGTCGAGCCAGGCGAAGAATTCGCGGTTCCAGTGGACGGAGTTCTGGGGTTTGAGGATCCAGTGGTTCTCGTCGGGGAAGAGGATCATCTTCGACGGGACGCCCATCATCTGGGCGGCGTTGAACGCCGACATGCCCTGCTCCACGGGGACGCGGTAGTCAAGTTCGCCGTGGGTCACCAGGATCGGGGTATCCCAGTTCTGGACGAGCTTATGCGGCGAGTTGGCGTAGTGACGCACGGTCGCCGGGGTCTTGCTCCACGGGGAGCCGGCCATATAGACGCCGGGGGTCTTGCAGCCGCCGTTGTCCCAGTCGGGGAACCACAGCTCTTCGGTCGACATATACATCGATTCCTGGTTGAAGATGCCGGCGTGGGCGATGAAGGCCGAGAAGCGGCCCTGGTGGATGCCCGCCAGGTAGTACACGGAGTAGCCGCCGTAGCTGGCGCCCGCAGCCGCCATCTTGCCGACGTACGGCTCCGCCAGCAACGCGTCGGCCGCCGCGAAGTAGTCCTTCATGTTCTGGCCGATGTAGTCGCCGGAAATCTGCTCGCACCACTCCTGGCCGAAAGCCGTCGTACCGCGGCGGTTGGGCAGCACCGTGATGTAGCCCTGCGAGGCCATCAGACGGTAGTTCCAGCGGGTTGACCACCCCTGCGTGATGGCGCCCTGCGGGCCGCCGAGGCACATCAGGATGGCGGGATACTGCTTCGAAGCGTCGAACTTCGGCGGATAGACCACCCAGGTCAGCATTTTCTTGCCGTCGGTGGTCGGAATCCAGCGTTCTTCGATCGTCGGGGTCTCGAGTTTGGCGAAAATCTCGTCGTTCTCGTGGGAGAGCTGCGTCCAGGTGCCGTTGGCCATCGAGATCGAAACGATCTCGGCCGGATGCAGCATCGTGGTCTGCGTGGTGATGATGCGGTCGCCCACGAGGATCGGGGTGCCGAAGTCAGCCCATTCGTGCTGGGGCGTCACGCGGGTGAAATTGCCCTGCAGGTCTGTCTTCCAGATTTCCTTGACGCCTTCCACTTCGGCGCTGAAATAGATCTCCTTCGAGTCAGGCGACCACACCGGCGAGCCGACGTTGTACTTGAAGTTCTTCGACAGTTCGATGCGCTCGCCGCTGACGATCGGAGAGATGAACAGACGCACCTTGTCGGCTTCGTAGCCGTCGCGTTCCATGCTCAGCCAGGCGAGGGTCGTTCCGTCGGGCGACCACACGGGTTCCGTGTCGTAACCCATCATGCCGGCCGAGGCATTGTACTGCGGATGGCCGACGCCGGGCTGTTCATCCATATTATAGACATAGATGTCCGTATTCGTGGAGAAGGCGTATTCGCGGCCGGTGAGTTTGCGGCAGGAGTAGACGAGTTGGTTGCCGGTGGGATTGAAGTCGAGCTGCTCGAGGCCGCCGAAGGGTTCGGTAGGCAGTTCAAACGGTGCGCCGTCGAGGATATCGACGCCTTCGCCGAGGGTCTTGCCGTCAAACTTGGCATAATAGGTATGCGGGATGTTTTCCACGAAGTGGTCCCAGTGGCGGTACATCAGGCCTTCGATGGTGCGGGCCGAGGATTTGGCCAGGTCGGGATAGATGTCGGCCGGCTGGCGGGCCACCTTGAAATCCGAGACGTACATCACATAGTCGCCCTTCGGGTGGATCTTGAACTCGGACATTCCGCCGGGCACGTCGCTTACCTTGCGTTCGCCGGTACCGTCGGCGTTCATCACGTACATCTGGCCGCCCTTCAGGAAGGCGATCCGCTTGCCGCCTTCAATCCAGCGGGCATTGTTGATGCTCTTGGGCGAATGCGTCAGCTGACGGTTGTCGCTGCCGTCGATGTTCATCACGAAGAGGTTACGGTTGCTGCGGTTCTCTTCGATGGAGGTGTATGCCACGCCGTAAAGGATCTTCGTTCCGTCGGGCGAGACCTGCAGGTCGGAGATCTTGCCCAGCTGGTGCATGATTTCCGGCGTGAAGTGGCCGTCGACGATGGTGATGTCGTGCTTCTCCAGCACAGGTTCTTTCGGGGTCTTCTCCCCGCACGCGCTCACAAGAGCCATGATTGTCAAAAGGTAAAATATCTGTTTCATATACTTTGATGTTTCATTGTGTGCGAGCTCGCAGGGTATGTTTTGTAAAACCACCCTCCCATGCTCACGCATGGGCCCCTCCCCCTGAGCCGTGGGCGGCAATGTTTTCCAAATCATACCCTGTCTCGCCATTTGCACACAATGACAAGGCTTTTGTCATAAAGAGGGAAGGGTAATAAATCAAGAAACCATGCCACCCTCGGCATTGTAAGAGGGAGGGACCCAAAGCCTCGGCTTTGGGAGGGGTCTCGCGGAGCGAGACGTTTCGGGAGTTATTACCCTCCCCTCCGACAAAAGCCGATAACACAAAACAGTTCATTGTTTATTGTTCTTCATCGAATCCGTAACCGTAGTCGATGCCCTTGAGGGTGGCGGGGACGCCCTTCGACATCCAGACGGGCATCGGGGCGCCCTTGAGGAAGTGGTCGAAGAACTGGGAGAGACGGATGCTCAGGTCCTTGCGGTTGCGGCGTTCGCGGAGGTTGTGCGCTTCGTCGTTGTACTGCAGCAGCCAGGCCTGCTTGCCCATTCGGCGCAGACCGTTGAAGAACTCGATGCCCTGCCACCACGGCACGGCGCCGTCCGCATCGTTGTGCATGATCAGCACCGGCGTGTTCACGTTCGGCACGAAGAACAGCGGCGAATTCTCCACATACAAGTCGAAACCGTGCCACAGGTCGTCGCCGATGCGGCTCTGGCCCTGCTCATACTGGAAGGTCCGCGCCACGCCGCTCTCCCAGCGGATGCCGCCGTAGGCGCTGGTCATATTGCTGACCGGCGCACCGGCGCCCGCCGCCTTGAAGCGGTTGGTCTGGGTGATCAGGTAAGCCACCTGATAGCCGCCCCAGCTCTGGCCCTGGATAGCCATATTGTCGCCATCGATCCAAGGATACTCACACAACATATCACAACCCGGCATCAGGCACTTCAGGCAGCTCTGGCCCGGATGTCCGTCGGTATAGACCAGGTCGGGCACGAAGACCACATACTCGTTGCTCACGAAATAAGGGATATTGATCGTCGAGGCGCTCGGTGCGGGAACACGCGAGTTGTACAGCGTCTCAGAATTCTTCTCATAGAAATAGATCATCACCGGATATTTCTTGGCCGGGTTGAAGTTCTCCGGCTTGAAAAGCAGGCCCTCGAGCGGCTTGCCGTCCTCGCTGGTCCAGCTCACGAGTTCGACCGTACCCCAGTTGTATTCACGCTGCTGCGGGTTGATGTCGCTCATCTGCTGCTGGGTCTTGAAATTGTCGCGCGTCATCCACACATTGTTGCCGTCCTCGAAGTTGCCGCGGGTATAGAGCAGGGCATCGCCCTTCTTGCCCTTGGACACGGCCAGGTTGCCGAAGGAATACGGGCCTTCGTACACCTTCTGGAGCTTCGCCTTCTTCTTCGTCAGGTCCTTGCAGGCATAGCCGTGCTGTTTGGTGACGTGGTTGAAGGTCGTGAACCACGCCGGCTTTCCGCTCTTGATGCGGCCGCCGCCGAAAGGTCCGCGAGCCTCGGGATCGTAGTACGGATTCGTATAATTATAGGTGGTCTTCGTCGCGCGCCCCGTCCCCTCGGTCACCGTGAACGGTGCCACGGCGCCCGTGGGATCGAATTGCCACAAGTCATACTGGTCGGGAATCCAAAAGAATTTGCTGTCCTCCGACCAAACGGCGCGGCCCCACGGACCGGGCGCGGCCGGATGGTCGTCCTCCTCGTTCCAGAAAGTAACGCCCAGATTGGAGGTGAGTTCCTTGAACTGGCCCGTGGCCAGCGTATAGAGATACCAGTTGTTTTCTTTCTCGTTGAAGAACACATAGTAGGCGCCGTCGGGCGAAGAGGACAGGGCGGTGAACGGCGCTTCCTTGCACACCAGGTCGCGGCGGCCGTTGATGAGCGAGATCTTATACACGTCCACACAGGCGCTGCGGTCCCAGCTCTGCCGCACGTGATATGGCTTGTCGGAGGTCACCATCAGGTAATCCTGGGTGTTGTCCTTGTCGATCATCACGTTGGGAATCTGCTCGTCGGCCAGCTGGATGAAGCCGCTGCCGTCGTAATTCAGCTTGGCCAGGTAGGTCCGGTTCTGCTCCCGGCGCAGGTTCACTTTCTGGATGGGCTGGATATAGTCTTCGTTCCACACCCATACGTCGAGTTTGGGCTGCTCGAATTCCACCAGGGTCGTGTCTTTCTCGCGCGGGATCGGGCAGGTGCCCAGCGTCAGGAAGTTGTCCCGGAACTCCACAGCGCGTTGGTCGCCGAGTTTCCAGCCCTTCGGAAGACTGGCGGCATCGTGGGCCAGCAGTTTTTTCGCAGCAACACCGTCCCAGGCGTAGAGGTCGAGGCTCTTCTTGGCGTCCTTGGCCGTGTCAAGCGTGGCGAAGAAAGCCAGGCGGGTCGCTTCGTCGTTGAACGAGAGTGTCTTGAAAGTGGCTTCCTTCTCGCCGGTCAGGACCTCGGTCGTGGCTTTCGTGGCGGGATCGTAAAGGAAGACGCCCCGTACGTGCAAGCTGTCTTTCTTATCGGGTTTGGTGATGTAGGCGATACGATCGCCACCTTTGGAGACGATATACGACTCTACGCATTCCAGCGTATCGACAGTCAGTGTCTTGATATTCAATACATACAGATTATCCTTGGTCGGCTTGGGCACGGGTTTCTTTTCAGGTTTCTCCGGCTTCTCGCCTTCCTTCGGGTCCTTCTTCTCTTTCGGATCAGGCTTCGGAGCCGGTTTCTCGGCTTCCTGGAAGGCCACGTAGTCGCCGAGCGTCTCGCCGACCTTGAAACCCTTCACCAGGGGATACTTTTCGATGTTGCCGGTGGCCAGGTCGAGCACGCCGAGACTGTCCTTGGGCATCTCATTGGGCTTCTTCTTGTCGATCTTTGCCTGTCGCGTCTCCTGGAATTTCGGAGCGATGCGGAAAACGACTTTTGTTGCATCGGCCGAGAGTTTGGCCTGGGATGCCCGTTCGATGTCGTAAGTCTTGCCTGTCTTCGTATTGTACAGGTGCAGTACGAGGTCACCTTCCTGCGGGGCGACGGTCCATTGTGCCCAGTCGCCGTCGTTCTCCACAAGCAGACGGCTCACACTTTTCCAGCCGTCATATACAGAATGATCAAGCGGCGGTTTTGCAGCGAAACTGCTTAAGGAAACAAGCAGTACCGCCGCCAAAAGAATAGATTTTTTCATATTATCGTTTTTTTGATTGAAATTCGCCATTTCAGGCCGTTTTCCGGCATTTGCAAATTTACAAAAAAGGGGCGGCAAAACACGGCGGGGTTTTCCTTTTTTCGAGAAATATTCCCTATCTTCGCATTTGTACGGGCAATTCGTTGAATAATCCCAATTATTGGGGATTGTCCCGATTGGGACAAAACTCTATTTTTGCGAACTAGTCTTACTGTCGTATGAAACGCTGTTTTCTGACGCTGGTTTTATTTCTGACCGCTCTGGCCCTTCAGGCGAGGGAGAGACAGGCGGCCGTCGCGGTCGTCGTCGATCCGGCCACCTATGCGGCCATCTCCGCCGACGTGGACGCTTTCGTCGCTTCGATGGAGTCGGTCGGCAAACGGGGAATACTTGTCGTGGACCGCTGGGCACAGCCCGACTCGATCCGTGCGGAACTCCGACGGCTTTATGAGCACGAAGGCTTGGAAGGCGCCGTACTCGTGGGCGACATCCCCATCCCGATGGTCCGCGACGCCCACCATCTGACCACCGCCTTCAAAATGAACCCTTCCCGCGACTGGCAGGATTCGAGCGTCCCGTCCGACCGCCTCTACGACGATTTCGACCTTCGCTTCGATTACCTGAAGCAGGATGCGGAGAAGCCGCTGCTCCATTATTATTCGCTGCGCTTCGATTCGCCGCAAGTCATCCGCTGCGACATCTGGACCTCCCGCATCAAGCCGCCGCAGATTCCCGGCCAGACCGCGACCGAAGCCATCGCGCAGTATCTCCGCAAGGCCGTCAAGGCCAAGGCGGAGCCCCGCACGCCGGTCCGCAACATCCTGCATTTCGCCGGACGGAGCTATAATTCCGACGCCTTCCAGGCCCGCATCGACGAAAAGGTCGCCTTGCAGGAACAGTTCCCGCGGCTGGGCGCCGAACACGGCACCCGCATCGACTTCGTGAACTTCAACCGCGACAAGGTGGTCCGCACGCGACTGATGGCGCTGCTCGCCCTCGAGCGCTACGACCTGGCCATCCTGCACCACCACGGCGAACCGGACGAACAGCTCCTGAGCGGCGCCTCCCCTGCCTCCATGCCGAAGGAACTGCTGGGCGCCGCCCAGACCTATTTCCGCAACAAGATCCGCAGCGCCAAGGATCCGGAAGCCACGAAGCAGCGTTATATGAAGGAATACGACCTGCCCGAGCGCTTCTTCGCCGACTCGCCGGAAAAGGCTTTCGCCGACAGTACGTATTACGCCGAGATGAACCTGTATATCCCCGACCTGTACGGATATACCTCGAACGCCCGGGTGATCCTGCTCGACGCCTGCTTCAACGGCTCGTTCAATAACGACGATTACCTGGCCGGCTACTATGTCTTCAACCCGGGCGGCACGATGGTCGTCAAGGCCAATACCGTCAACACCCTGCAGGATACCTGGACCAACGAGCTGCTGGGCCTGCTCGACCAGGGCGCCTGCGTAGGCAACTGGGCCAAAGGGCAGCTGACGCTCGAAAGCCACCTGCTGGGCGACGCCAGCTGGCGATTCGCCGACTCCACGCCGAAATACAACATCGACCAGACCCTTACTGCACGCAAGGGGGACAACCGCTACTGGCGCAAACTGCTGGCCTGCGACGTCGCCGACCTGAAGGCGCTCGCCATCAAGCAGCTGGCTGAAAACGGCGCCATCACGCCGCAGGAACTGCTCGCCTTCGAGCGCGACGATCCGCACGCCGAGGTCCGCCTGGCGGCCTTCATGGCCCTCAAGCGCCATCCCGACGGCAACCTCACCGAAGCCATCCGTCTCGGCCTGGAAGACAGCTACGAACTGCTCCAGCGCCTCGCCGCGCTGACTGCCGCCGTCAACGGCAACCCCGCCCTGGCCGAAACCGTGCGCTCCCTGCTGGCCGACCCGGCCACATCCGAGCGCGTGTTCTTCCAGCTCAAAGGCGGAGAAGAGGCCTTCTTCCCCACGGAGCGCACAAAGCAGGAGTACGACGCACTCGCCGATCCCGCCGCGCCTTTCAAGCAGAAACGCTCCACGGTCCAGGTGCAGCGCAACGCCTGCAACCCGTTCTGTGTCGAACCGATGTTCGCCTGGTTCAAGGCCTGCGACGACGCGGCCCAGCGCGTAGCCATTGCCGAAACGCTGGGCTGGTACCGCTACTCCCATCTGCGCGACGAGATCGCGTCCCGCTGCCGCGAGCTTCTGGCCACGGAGACCGAAGCGGCCGTGCGAAACGAACTGCAGAAAACCATCCGCAGATTGACAGACAAATAATCATAATCAACCTAAAACTTAATTCGTATGCAAAGGATTCAGAAAACACTGGCACTCTGCCTGCTGCTCCTGACGGGTTTCACGGCCTTCGCCCAAGGCTCCGGAACGCGCGTGAGCGGGCGCGTGCTGGAAGAGGGTACCGGCGTACCCGTTGAATTCGCCGTCGTCGTGCTCGCACCGCAACAGCTCTACGCCACGACCAACCACAACGGCGCCTTTGAATTCAAGAATGTGGACCCCGGCAAGGCGGTGATTACCGTCCAGTATGTCGGCAAGGAGACCATCGAAAGAGAGGTCAACCTGGCTGCGGGCCGCAACAATGAATTCACGTTTGAACTGAAAGAAACGACTTTCCGTCTGGAAGAAGTGACGGTCGTGGCCAAGCAGAGCAAGGCCGGCAATTCGACCGCCTCGACCATCTCGCGCCAGGCCATGGACCACATGCAGGCCAGTTCACTGACCGACCTGATGGCCTTCCTGCCCGGTGCGGCGCTTGCCAACCCGAGCCTGTCCTCGGCCCAGCAGTTCAACATCCGCACCGCCTTCGACGGCGTGGGAGAAAGTTCGACCTCCTACGGACAGGACATGAACAGCCTGGGTACCGCCATTATCGTAGATGGCGCCCCGATGTCGGCCAACGCCAACATGCAGACCCTCTCGCCGTCCATCTCGGGCGGTGTAGGCGCCACCCAGCGCGGCGTGGACTCCCGCGGTATCTCGACCGACAACATCGAGAGCGTGGAAGTCATCCGCGGTGTCGCCTCGGCCGAGTACGGCGACCTGACTTCCGGTGCCGTAATCGTGCATTCGAAGGCCGGCCGCGAGCCGTTGAGCATCCGCGTGAAAGCCAATCCCTACACCTATCAGGCTGCCGCCTCCAGCGGTTTCGGCCTGGGCGAGAAAGGCGGCATCCTCAACCTGACCGCCGACTATGCCTACAACACCACCCGCCTCTACGAAGCCTACGCCTACTACCAGCGCCTCAACGCGAAGGCCCTCTGGAGTAAGAACTTCGGCAAGCGCCTGAGCACCAACACCTCGCTGAGCTTCGGCCTGCAGAAGGATACCCGCGACCTCAACCCGGACGACCTGCGTACCAAGCTGATCACCAAAGGCAATGAACAGAACGTCCGTCTGGCCACCAACGGTACGATCGACATCAACGCGGGCTGGCTCAAGACCATCAAGTACAACGTCACCGGCAGCTTTGCCAACAAATACAACTACCAGAGCGAACTGCTCTCCAACGCCGAGAGCCTCCATTCCGCCGCCCTGACCGACGGCGTAATCCTCTCGAACGTTGCCGGCAAGGACGTTTACGACATCAACGGTGTCAAGATCACCAACTTCGGAAGCGCCGACGCCCAGAACTGGATCCGCGTGCTCCCGTACGAGTACACCGAGGTATACGAAATCTTCGGCAAGGAACTCAATGTTTACGCCCAACTCAAGGCCGATTTCAACAAGGCCTGGGGCCGCAGCAACAACCATATCCTCCTGGGTGCCGACTTCAAGACCGACGGCAACCTCGGCGTGGGCAAAGTCTATGACGACGCCACCCCGCCGATGCGCAACAACACCGCCGACTATTCTTCCTACCGCAAGCGTCCGTACTACGACGTTCCGTTCGTCAACCAGCTCGGTGCCTTCCTGGAAGACACCTATACGACGAACTTCGCCAACCGGAACCTCAATCTGAAAGCCGGTGTCCGCTACGACAACATCAACGGCAAGAGCGCCATCAGCCCGCGCTTCAACGGATCCCTCGAACTGTTCCCGCGCGTGCTGACCGTCCGCGGAAGCTGGGGTATCAGCGCCAAGGCGCCGACCGCCCTGATGCTCTATCCGGAAATGGCCTACTTCAACATCAACAACTATGACTACCAGGACGCCGACGGCAACCGTACGACCGTTGCTACGGTCCGCGCCTTCGACCCGACCAACAAGAACCTCGAGATCGCCAAGCAGCGCACCGCCGAAGTCGGCTTCGACCTGCTGATCGCCAACCGCTACCGCCTGTCGGTGACGGGCTTCGACAACCTGATGAAGAACGGTTACGGTTTCGGTTCCACCCTCGACACCTGGCAGCGCGTTCCGTATTACCGCTACAAGGCCGTCCAGAATGACGATGGACAGTGGCTGCCGCAACTCGACAACGACGGCAACCCGTACCAGATCTTCCTGCACTTCACGACGCCGCTCAACGGCGCCTGGTCGCACAACCGCGGTATCGAGTATGAACTCGACCTGGGCCGATTCGATGCCATCCGCACCTCGTTCTATATCAACGGCGCCTATGTGCAGTCACGCTACAAGGCCATGAACCCGAGCTTCGACCAAAACAGCAACGGCAACAACATCGAGCGCCACGTGGCCATCTACGACGGAGGCCGCTACACCCGCTGCAAGGACCGCTTCAACACGGCCTTCCGCATCACGCACAACATCCCTGAGATCGGTTTCGTGATCACCCTCCTGACCCAGGTCAACTGGATGGAGAAGATCTGGATGGAAAGCAACGTGGCCGACGACACCGCCTTCGACCGCTGGATTTCCTACAGCGACGGCCAGGTGCATCCCTACAACGCCTCGATGCGCACCGATCCGGAATACGCCTATATGTTCGATTCCTACAGCGGCGTACGTTTCGTGGAGGAGAAATACTTCCCCATCGTCTTCTTCAACCTCAACATCTCCAAGGAGATCGGTAACTGGCTCACGGCTTCGTTCTTCGCGAACAACATCTTCAACAGCCGTCCGCTCTACGAGTCGAAAGCCTACCCCGGAACCTATACGGCCCTGCTGAGCGACACCCCGCTCTTCTTCGGCTTCGACCTGAAACTCACCATCAGATAAGGAGGAAAACACCATGAAAAAATATATCATCCTGGCGCTTTCGCTGCTGACCGTTCTTTCCTGTACCCAGTTCGAGGACCTCAAGGGAGTCGCCGAAGTGCAGCCCCTGACCACCGGCATCACGGTAACGGCCAACACCGTCGATCCGAGTGTCCCCCGTCCGGACAGCTACACGGTCCGCTTCATCAACTACGACGAGAAACTCGACATCACCACGAAGACCGACGCCGCCGGCAAGGTCTCCGTCGGCAACCTGATTCCGGGCCGCTATAACGTAACCGTCTCGGCCGAAGTGGCCCACAGCGGCTTTACCTATTATTTCAGCGGTACGGTGACCAATAAAGTCATCACCAGCGACACTTCGCTGACCATCGACGTGGCGGCTTCCAAGGCCGGCGCCCTCGTGCTCAAGGAGATCTACTTCAACGGTTCGACGGGTTACTATTTCAAGGACCAGTTCTATGAGGTCTACAACAACAGCGACGACGTGCAGTACGTGGACGGCCTTTGCATCGGAACCCTGATGCCGGCCACCGCCAGCACCACCATCTACAACTGGATCGTTCCCGACGGCCACCCGGAGAATTACGTTTACCTGGGTGCGGTCTGGCAGATCCCGGGCAGCGGCACCGATTATCCCGTCGCACCGGGCGAGTCGATCATCATCGCCCAGGGCGCCCAGAACCACAAGCTCATCAAGGAGACCAGCCCCGTGGACTTGAGCAAGGCTGAATTCGAGACCTTCATGGTCAACCAGACCGTCAATCCGGACAACCCGGAATCGGTCAACATGACCCTGAAGATCGACTTCAACGTCTTCGGTACCCAATGGCTCTCCTCCGTGTTCGGCTGTGCCTACGTCATCTTCTTCCCCGACCGGGAATTCGACAACACCACCTGGGTCCAGCCCGACGGCTATACCACGCAGGCAAAAGAGTTCCCGATCGACTGCATCGTCGATGCCGTGGAGCTGGTGAACAACGCCACCAAGATCAACCAGAAGCGTATGCCGACCATCCTCGACGCCGGCGCCACCTTCACGGGCGGCACCTATACCGGCAAGAGCGTGAGCCGCAAGATCCGCGAATCCAAGAACGGCCGCAACTTCTATATGGATACCAACAACTCCTCCGACGACTTCGTTGTCAACGAGGTAGCCGAAGTCCGTCGTGACGGCGCCGGCATCCCGTCCTGGAGTCCGGCTGCCAAATAATGACTGACCCTAAAATGAAGAAGAATATGAAAAGATATTTCCTGATTTCAGTGATGGTGCTGGGCATCGCGCTCAGTGCCGCGGCACAGGGCAGTGGGACCGACTATCCGGCCAGGGTCGAACTGACCAAGGTCCAGTCGGCCTGGTTCAATTCCGCCAACGCGGCGGGTCTCTCCGTCGATCCGCTGGACATCTACCATGAACTTATGTTCGGCTACGGACTCGGCCGCGGCGAATTCCGTCTCCAGCCGGAAGGCAATACCAACATTCTGGACATCGCCACCTCGGGTGCCGCGAAACTCGGCCGGGGCTTTGTCTGGGGTTCGTTCGACTACAAGAACACTTCCGCCAAGGACACCCGTTTCAATACGATGACCCTGAACCTGGAGGACGACCTCCCGTTCATTGTCTCCGACGCCAACGTCAGCCCGTGGAAGAAACAACGCTATGACATGTCGTTCAAGGTGGCAACCCCGCTGGTGGCCGACCTGGTGGCCTTCGGCGTAAGTGCCAATTACTTTACCGAAAGCGGTGCCAAGCAGGTGGACCCGCGCTGCACCGACTATGAATACGGCATCACCGTGGAACCGGCCCTGGCCTTCCACTTCGGCGGCCACACCGTCGGCCTTTCGGGCATCTACCGCAACGGCGGTGTCCGCGAGGTCCCGGTCAACAGCAACAGCCAGCAGGACCAGGTGGCCTATATCCTCCGCGGTCTGGGCAACTACACCGATGCCGTGGTCGGTTCGCTGAGCGGCATCAGCACGTTCTACTACAAGCGGAATCTTTATGGCGGCTCGCTGCAGTACGGTTTCGGCGGCCGCGGCCTCAAACTGCTGGCCGAAGGTGGCTATTCCTACCAGATGGTCGATGCTTTCCAGACCCCGACCAAGCCTCAGCGTATGGGTTCCACCATCCAGCAGAAGATCTTCGGCAAGGCCCAGATCCTCGCGGAGAGCGACGAGGTGCTCAGCAAGGTCACGGCGGAAGGCTTCCACCGGACGACCGAAGGCGTCGAGTTCCTTCAGGAACTGGGCGTAGAATGGCAGACCATCGACAAATACATCCGCAGCAACTACGATCTTTGGCATCTGGCGCTGGGTTACGACTTCTTCCGCAAGGGCGAAGCGGGCTACAGCTGGATGGCCGGCGTCAAGGCGGCCTACGACGAGCACAACGACAAATATATCCTGCCGGCTTCGTCGATGTCCTACAAGAACATCACCGGAGAACTTTATGCCAAGAAAAACTTCCTGATCGGCGACGTATCGGTGCTCGGAACCATCCGCGGCGCCTATCGGAAGAATCTCGACGGTATCTATTCATACGGTGGTCCCGAACCGGAATCGGTCATCATCACCGAATTCTATAATAAGGATTTCGAATACAAGACGGCCGATTGCTGGAAAGCGGGAGCTGCCGTCAATGTGGCGTTCCCCATCGGCGGACGCACCGCGATGTTCTGCCAGCTGGAAGGTGACTACCTGAAGCCGCTGGATCTCGACTGCAAACGCCTGTTCGCAACCCTGACGGTCGGCTTTACTTTCTAACCGGACGGTATGAGAAGAATCCTTCTTTTCCTGACTGCAGTTTTGCTGTGCTCCACACTTGGGGCACAGCAAATTGCTCCCAGGGCCTTTGCCATCTTCGTGGACAAGGCCACGGCGCAGGCCTGCCGCGCCGAACTGGAAGCCTACCGCGACGTCATCACCGCGGAAGGCCTCCCGGCCGAGATCCTCGCCGGCGACTGGACCACGCCCGAACAGGTGCGCGACCGCATCCGGCAGCTGTACCGCGACAAGGGCCTGGAAGGCGCCGTGTTTGTGGGCGACATTCCCGTGGCGATGGTCCGCGGCGCGCAGCACTTCACTTCGGCCTTCAAGATGGACCAGCAGCAGTTCCCGATGTTCGACTCGAGCGTACCTTCCGACCGCTTCTACGACGACTTCGGCCTGAAATTCCGCTTCATCGCGCAGGACAGCACGCGCCACGACCTGTTCTACTACTGGCTGACCGGCGACTCGCAGCAGCGCATCCACAGCGACATCTATACGGGCCGCATCCGGGCCGTCCTTCCCGGCGAGGAAGGCTTCGCGCAGATCCGGGCCTATCTGAAGAAGGCCGTGGCGGCGCACAAGGAAAACAATCCACTCGACCGCGTGGTTTCCTACACGGGCGAGGGTTCGTTCTCCAACAGCCTCTCCGCGTGGAAAGACGAGAGCATCACCCTGCGCGAGCAGATGCCCGCCGCCTTCCGCGACGCGGACGGCGCGAAGTTCTATATATTCTATATGTATCCTGACATCAAGGACGTACTGGCGCGCGAACTGGCCCGCAAGGATGTCGACCTGATGTTCTTCCACGAGCACGGAACGCCCGACCGGCAGTGGCTCACCCACGCGCCGGATCCCGAGTCGGAAGACGAGATGTACCAGGCCGGCAAACTGGCCGCCCGGCAGTTGCTCCGCCGCAACGTGCGTTACGGAAGCGACCCGATGGCCACGATGAACAAGAATATCCGGCAATACGGCATCGACTCCACCTGGTTCGCCGGCTGGGACGACCCCGCCGTCGTCGCCCAGGACTCGATCGACGACCTGAAGACCGGCATCGTGCTGGAAGACGTGCGGAAATACAATCCCAACCCCCGCTTCGTGATCTTCGACGCCTGCTACAACGGTGACTTCCGCGAACAGGATTTCATCGCCGCCGAATACATCCTCGGCAGCGGCCGGACCGTCGCCTGTCTGGGCAATTCGGTCAACGTGCTGCAGGACAAATCGTCGTCCGACCTGCTCGGCATGCTGGCGGAAGGATACAGCGTAGGACAGTGGGCCCAGCAGGTCCATATCCTCGAAAGTCACGTGATCGGCGACCCGACCTTCCGCTTCACCGCAACGGACGGCGTCAAGAAGCCCGACCTGCGCAACACCGACACGACCTACTGGCTCTCCGTCCTGAACGACGCCTCGCTGCCCGCCGACCTGCAGTCGATTGCACTCTACAAGCTCTTCGACCTGAACTATGCCGGGCTGTCCGACCTGCTGTGCGAAACCTATTTCACGAGTCCCTACTACACCCAGCGGCTCCAGTGCCTGCACCTGCTGCCCTTCTACAACGACGGCAACTACGCCACCGTGCTGAAGGCCGCGCTGGAAGATCCCTACGAGTTCATCCGCCGCAAGGCCGTGTACTATATGGGCAAGGTGGGGCACAATGACTTCGTGCCGTACATCGTGAAGCTCTATATGGAAGACTGGCTGAGCGAGCGCATCGTCTTCAACGTGTGGCAGAGCCTGAGCCATCTCGACACCGGGCTGGCCGCCGACCTCTTTGACGACGCCATCGAAAAGGCCGATCTCTACGACAGCGAAGCCTTCCGCAAGACCGTGGACGCCGGCGTGAGCAGCGCCCGCAATATGTACGTGTCGAGCCTGCGCGCGATGAGCGATCCGGACTACAAACGCTACAAGAAGTCGTTCACCTCGTCGCTGCGCAACAATCCCTATCCGGCCCTCGTGCCCGATGCGCTGCGGAAGCTTTCCGACACGTCGGAAGACCTGCAGTACCGCATCCTGCTGGCCGAGGCGCTCGGCTGGTACGTGCGTGCCTGGAACCGGGCCGACATCATCGCCGGCTGCGAGCAGATCCTGGCCGCCGAGCCCGGAATGGATCCGGCCCTGGCCGATGAACTGACCAAAACCATCAACCGTCTGAAGGAGTATATGCGATGAAAAGGATAGCCGTTTTCTTTACGATGCTCGCCGCCCTGCTGCTCGCAGGGCCGCAGCTGGAAGCCGCCCCGAAAGCGCCCAAAGCCACCGGGACCTTCGCCATCTTCATCGACAACGCCTCCTATGCGGCCTGCAAGGCCGAGGTGGACGCCTACCGCGACCAGCTGGTCTCCGAAGGCCTGAACGCGGTGGTCCTGGCCGACAACTGGGCCAAGCCCGAGCAGGTGAAAGCCCGCATCGCGGCGCTGGCCAAGAAGCGCCCGGCGCTCGAAGGCATGGTCTTCATCGGGGACATCCCCGTAGTGCGGGTCCGGCAGGGCCAGCATATGACCACGGCCTTCAAGATGAACGAGAACACCTTCCCGATGATCGAGTCGTCGGTCACCTCCGACCGTTACTACGACGATCCGGCGCTGGACTTCGAATTCATCGGCCTCGATTCGCTGGGACACTTCTATTATAACCTGACGGAAAAAGGTGCACAGCACGTGCAGCCGGCGTATTACTCCGGCCGCATCCTCGTGCCGACCGATTATCCGGGCGACCACGACGCAGTGCTGCGCAACTACCTGAAGAAGGTGGTGGCCGCCCACAAGAAGGTGCAGGACGAGGGCGATCCTCTCGACCACTTCCTCTTCTTCGCGGGCCACGGCTACAACTCCGACTGTCTCACGGTGTGGCGGCAGCAGCCGCTGCTTTTCCGGGAGTATTTCCCGGCCGCTTTCAAGCAGTCGTCGGGCAACCACTTCTACAACTTCCGGCAGGATCCGTATATGAAGTACAAGCTCTTCACGGAGCTGCAGCGGAAAGGCACCGACGTGTTCATGTTCAGTGAACACGGTGCCCCCGACACGCAGTACATCAACGGAAGCTATCCCGCCCGGGGCCTGCAGGAGAACATTGTGGAACTCAAGCGCTCGCTGCGCAGCTACTACCAGCGCCTGCTTGCGCGCCGCGGCCAGGAGAAGGCCGATGCCTTTGCCGACGAAGCCTGCGCCGAGTATCATCTCGACCGCCAGATGTTCTCGCCCGAAGCCCTCGCCGCCGAAGCCAAGGGTGACTCCATTGCCAAGGCCGACGTGAACATCTCGCTCGAAGACCTGGCCAAGATCCACACCAACGCGAAGTTCGTGATTCTGAACGCCTGCTACAACGGCTCCTTCCACGAGCCGGGCTACGTGGCCGGCTACCACATCTTCGGCGACGGCGAATGTGTCGCCGCCCAGGGCAACACGGTCAACGTGCTGCAGGACAAATGGGCCGACCAGCTGGTGGGCCTGCTCGCGCTCGGCGAGCGGCTGGGTGTCTGGCAGAAGGAATTCTGCTGGCTCGAATCGCACCTGATCGGCGACCCGACCTTCCGCTTCTCGCCCGTGGCCGAAGATGCCGCGGCACTGGATGCCGTCCGGCGCGCCGCGTCGCTCAAGCACCGCGCCGAAGCCGGCAAGATGACTTCAGCCGAGATCCGCACCGTCTTTGAGAGCGATCCTTCGTGGATCGTACGCCGCCAGGCCCTCCAGGCCATCGCGCCTTTCGCCGACGAGAACACCGTACAGGTGATTCTTAAGGGTTTCGACGATCCGTTCGAAAGCATCCGCCGCGAAAGCTGCCATATGGCCGGCCGGATGGGCGATCCGCGCTTCCTCGCGCCGCTCATCAAGATCGAGACGGAAAGCGACGAAGTGGTACGCGCCCAGTATGCCGCCAACAGCGCCATCTCCCAGTTCAATCCGGCCGACCTGCCCGCCGACTACGCCGCCACGCCGCGTATGCAGCGCACGGCCAAGCGGATCGAGGAACAGATGCAGACCATCCTCGACAAGACGGCCGCTGCGGGCGACGACGGACCCAGCGAACGCGAGTTCGCCATCCGCTCCCTGCGCAACTATCCACTCCACTGGCGCACGGACGACCTGCTGAAAGTGGTCACCGACCCCACGGAAGACGAGAACCTGCGCATCATCCTGGCCGAGGCCATGGGCTGGTTCTGCTATTCGATTGAGCGCGACAAGATTGCCGCCACGCTCACCGACTGCCTGCACCACCAGCACCTGTCCCCGCGCCTCCGCCGCGAGATGGCCAAAGCCGTCAAACGGATCCACGGAGAATAAAATGCGCTAATTATTTGGCCATTTGGAATTTAATCCGTACATTTGCAGCCCTGCGAAAAACGCGCAGGGCTTTTTAAGTTATTATAAAACAATAAATTAAGCACCAATGCCTGGTATTATTGGAAAAAAAATCGGAATGACTTCCGTTTTCAGTGCCGAGGGAAAAAATCTTCCATGCACTGTTATCGAGGCTGGTCCGTGCGTAGTCACGCAAATCCGCACCGTCGAAAAAGATGGATACGACGCCGTGCAACTTGCCTATGACGACATCTCTGAAAAGCACGCCAGCAAGCCCCTGAAGGGGCACTTTGAAAAGGCAGGAACCACCCCCAAGCGCAAGCTCGTCGAGTTCAAGAATGACTACCCGACGGAGCTCAAGCTCGGCGACACGTTCACGCTGGCTTCGATGGCCGAACGCGGCATCAAGTGGGTCGACGTGACCGGTATCTCCAAGGGTAAGGGTTTCCAGGGCGTTGTGAAACGCCATCACTTCCAGGGCGTCGGCGGACAGACTCACGGTCAGGACGACCGTCTCCGTCACCCCGGTTCAATGGGTGCATCCTCCTGGCCTTCCCGCGTGTTCCCCGGAATGCGCATGGCCGGCCGTATGGGTGGTGACCGCGTGAAGGTTTTCAACCTCGAGGTCATCAAGGTCATCCCTGAACAAAATCTTGTCATCGTCAAAGGCTCCGTCCCGGGAGCCAAGGGTTCTTACGTAATTCTGGAGGACTAAGCGCTATGAAACTGGATGTATTGAAAATCGACGGCACCGCTTCCGGCAAGCAGGTCGAACTCGACGACGAAATTTTCGGCATCGAGCCCAATGATCACGCGATCTATCTCGACGTGAAACAGTATCTGGCTGCTCAGCGCCACGGTACGCACAAGACGAAAGAACGCAGCGAAGTCGCTTTCTCCACCAAGAAGATGGGTCGCCAGAAAGGCGGCGGCGGCGCTCGCCACGGCAGCATCAAGTCCAACATCTATGTGGGCGGCGGCAACACCTTCGGACCGAAACCCCGCGATTACGACTTCAAGCTCAACAAAAAAATCAAGCAGCTCGCCCGCTTCTCCGCCCTGTCCTACAAGGCCCGCGAGAATGCCATCACGATGGTCGAGCCGTTTACCATGGAAGCTCCCAAGACCAAGGATTTCATCAAGATCCTCGACAATCTGAAGGCCAACGGCCGCAAGACCCTCGTCGTGCTTCCTGAAAACTCACAGAACATTTACCTGTCGTCTCGCAACCTTCCTGAAGTCAAGGTCATCACCATTGACGAAATCAACACCTACACCCTCGTGGATGCCAACCATCTCGTGCTTGTGGACGGTGTGCAGGACATTCTCGTTGAAAGACGTAAATAACACCTACGACAATGGGAATTTTGATTAAGCCCCTCGTAACTGAGAAAATGACGGTTCTGGGCGATAAGTTGAACCGTTACGGTTTCCTTGTTGAGCGCGAAGCCAACAAGGTAGAGATCAAGAAGGCGGTAGAGCAGATGTACGGCGTCTCGGTAAAAGACGTCAACACGGTGAACTACCACGGTAAACGCAAGAGCCGCTACACCAAAGCGGGCTTACAGACAGGCCGTACGAACCACTACAAGAAAGCGTTTGTCACGTTGGCCGGAGACGATAAGATTGACTTCTATAGCAACATTTAAAGGCCATGGCAATTCGTAAGTTCAAACCGGTTACTCCCGGTACCAGAAATAAAGCTATCAGCGCATTCGACGAGATCACCTGCACGACCCCGGAGAAGAGCCTCCTCCGTCCGCTCCGCGGAACCGGCGGCCGCAACAACCAGGGCAAGATGACGGTGCGCTATATCGGCGGCGGCCACAAGAAGATGTACCGCGTCATCGACTTCCTGCGTGACAAGGACAACTGCACCGCCACTGTCAAGACCATCGAGTACGACCCGAACCGCAGTGCCCGCATTGCGCTGGTCGTTTACGCCGACGGTGAGAAACGCTATATCATCGCTCCCAACGGAATCAAGGTCGGCCAGACCATTGCTTCCGGCAGCGGTGTCGCTCCTGAAATCGGTAACGCTCTGCCTCTTGCAGAGATTCCGCTCGGTACCCTCGTGCACAACATCGAACTCCGCCCCGGCAACGGTGGCGCGATGGCACGCAGCGCCGGCACGTTCGCCCAGCTGACCGCCCGTGAAGGCGGCCACGCCATCCTCCGTCTCCCTTCGGGCGAGACCCGCATGGTGCTGGTGACCTGCCGCGCGACGGTCGGTACCGTCTCCAATGCTGATCACAACCTGGAAAGCCACGGCAAGGCCGGCCGGCGTCGCTGGCTGGGTATCCGCCCGCACAACCGCGGTGTCGTGATGAACCCTGTGGACCACCCGATGGGCGGTGGCGAAGGCCGCGCCTCCGGTGGACACCCGCGTTCCCGCAAGGGTCTGCCTGCGAAGGGCTACAAGACTCGTAACCCGAAGAGCACTTCCAACAAGTTCATCATTGAAAGAAGAAAGAAATAACGGAATAAAACTGCATTAGATTATGAGTCGTTCACTTAGAAAAGGTCCGTATATCCAGGAAGCCCTGGAAAAACGCGTGCTCGCGATGAACGAGGGCACGATGAAGAAAGAAGCTATCAAGACCTGGTCGCGCTCCAGCATGATTTCCCCTGACTTCGTAGGCCATACGATCGCCGTCCACAACGGTACCAAGTTTATTCCGGTCTATGTTACGGAGAATATGGTGGGTCACAAACTCGGAGAATTCGCTCCGACGCGTACGTTCCGCGGCCATTCCGGCAACCGTTAATATTTAAAAAGACACTACAATGGGATCTCGTAAAAGAGAAATGGCCGAAAGGCTGAAAGAGATAAAGAGACACACGGCTATCGCAAAGCTGAATGATGTCCCTACCTCGCCCCGCAAGATGCGTCTGGTTGCAGACTTGGTCCGGGGTGTTGAGGTCAACCGCGCTTTGGATATCCTCCATTATTCGAAGAAAGAGGCTTCCGTCCGCCTGGAGAAGCTGGTGCGCAGCGCCATCGCCAACTGGGAAGCGAAGAACGAAGACTCGCGCAAGGAACTTGAAAACGGCAACGTCTATGTCCAGACCATCATGGTCGACGGCGGCCGTCAGCTCAAACGTATCCGCACCGCCCCGCAGGGTCGGGCCGCCCGCATCCGCAAGCGCTCGAACCACGTGACGGTGATCGTCGGTACGAAGAATGAAAAACCCGCAGAAGAACCGGCACAGGAGGCCGAGCAGGCATAATTATGGGACAGAAAACCAATCCGATCAGCAACCGTCTGGGCATCATCCGCGGTTGGGACTCCAACTGGTACGGTGACTATCCGACCCGCATCCTTGAGGATGCCAAGATCCGTGAATATCTGAACACCCGCCTGGCGAAAGCTTCCCTGTCGAAGATCGTCATCGAGCGCACCCTGAAGCTCATCACCGTCACCATCCACACTGCCCGTCCGGGTATCATCATCGGCAAGGGCGGCCAGGAGGTCGACAAACTGAAGGAAGAGCTCAAGAACATCTGCAACAAGGATGTCCAGATCAACATCTTCGAAGTGAAGCGTCCGGACGTGGACGCCAACATCGTCGCCAACAACATCGCCCGTCAGCTCGAAGGCCGCGTGTCCTATCGCCGCGCCGTCAAGATGGCCATCGCTTCCACGATGCGTATGGGCGCCGAGGGCATCAAGGTCCAGATCGCCGGCCGCGTCGGCGGCGCCGAGATGGCCCGCAGCGAGATGTTCAAGGAAGGACGTACCCCGCTCCACACCATCCGTGCCGACATCGACTACGCTCTGGCCGAGGCTCACACCAAGGTCGGCGTCCTGGGTGTCAAGGTTTGGATCTGCAACGGTGAAGTCTACGGCAAGCGTGACCTCTCCCCGAACGCCGGCGTGAATGCCGCTGCACAGGGTGCAGCCGGTGGCGAACGCCGCGGCGGCGAGCGTCGCGAGCGTCGTGGCGGCCGTAGCGGCGAACGTCGCGGTGACCGCGGCGAACGCCGTGGCGGTGAACGCCGTGGCCGTCGCGAGGAGTAATCCTCCGACATTCCGACTACCTCTAAAAAACCGGCTGATTCAGGCCGGTTTTTTTGTTCTTGGCCACAGAATGAAAGTATCTCACTCCCCATTCATTCTGTGGCCAATAATTCGGCTAAATCTGCTCTTTTCTGGCCATAGAATGAAAGAGAGCCGTTAGATATTCATTCTGTGGCCAACGTTGTTTTGGGTACCCCGGCCATTGGCTGGCCATGGCTATCGTTTCGGGTCGTACTTCATGCAGAGACAGCGACTGAGCTGGGCTTCGGTGAAGGTTTTTCCTGCGAACAGGGGATCGTTTCGCTGGTAACGGGCCGATTGGTTCTTTTGCCAGAGCCAGTCATACAGTTTGACCCGCTTGTCAAAGGGAATATCGTAAATGGTAACGGCTTCCGGGTTCGATGAAATCCTCGGCAGTAGGCGATCATCGATCAACCGGCAGAGTTCCAGGTCAGTCATCCAGTTAAGATTGACCCTTCCTTGCACAAAAGTTTTCGTCTGGCTGGGATCAAAGTCGGGGACACCGGCTTCCACACTTTCCAGTGTAATCGGTTCTGTCTGGTTTTCTTCCTTTTGTACCCGAATATCTTCTTCATAGGAAAGCCGGTTCATCTGATACAGATAGTTTCGTGGGGAGATATACAACTCCTCGACATAGGCCGTGTCGAGGACATCGACGGGCAGGATCAATCCGGATTCGCTCATTCGGAATTGATCCGGAAGAATGATGTTGGAGGGAAGATAGTGATACCGCAGGGAAGGTGGCAGCAGTTCGGTAAGCGCCTTTTTTCCCAATTGCTTCTGAAAAAAAGCATTCGCCGAACAATGGGGATAATCGAAGGGCGTGGCGGCCAACCCATGATGAAGGCCCTGCCGGTTGACATAATTCAAAGCGGCGATCGTATGATGCAGTCCTTCTATTTCCAACAGAAAGAAATGCTTTTCCCCCAACCTCCCTTTCCGCCTGTACTTGGTATTGAAATAACGGGAATATGCGTTCCTGTTTCGATACATCAGTTCCTTGGCATTGTCTGTCTGGGCCATGCTATGGTGATGTGTCGACATTCGCCCTTCTGCCAAGGCACGCGATTCGGTCGTCAACGTTGCCAGGGCAAAACAATTGAAGCCCATTGTCAGATCGGCTTCGCTTCGGAACATCACTTCGTCGTGGGACGAAAGACAAAGATGAACAGTCTTTCTCATCGCATTCCTCCTCTTTCTTCATCTATCTCCAGCACACATCCCGCTCCGCGAACCGTTCGCCTCGTCAGGAACGCTGTCAGAACGGCCCCTCCTCTGCAAAAATCATGCTGCTTCAGACCTGGCCACAGAATGAAAAACCGCGAGTGCTGATTCATTCTGTGGCCATTCATTCGAAGAGGCTGACCCTAAAGTCTCAATTATTTTTCGTATCTTTATGAGAAATCATGAAGGCCCCTCTCTTCCTCCTTTTGTTTTTGCTGCTTGCCGGATGCGGACCCCGGGAGGCAAGAATTCGTCTTGATGCAGCAGAGTCCTGCATGCAAGCCAGACCGGACAGCGCTCTTTCAATCATCCGCTCCATAGATACCGCAGCGCTGAGATCGCCATCTCTTCAGGCCCGCTTCGCGCTTCTCCACGCCATTGCTCTCGACAAAAACTGGATCGACACCATTGATGAAGGTGTTATAATGCCAGCCATACATTATTATGACAGACGTCATGCCGACATTCGACGGGCTAAAGCGTGGTACTATCTTGGGAGGATTCAACAAAATGCCGGAAACTATCCAGATGCCAGCATCTCTTTCCTCAAAGCAGAGCGGTACGCTGAGGTGTTTGAAGATGCCGCTTTCAAAGGATTAGTGTATCAATCCATTTCCTCCGTTTATAGCCAGACCCATTTTCATGAAGAAGCGCTTAAATATACTGAACGTGCTTATTCTCTATTTGTTGAAGAAGAAGATTCGCAGAACGCGAGTGCTGCCCTTCTCTGCATGGCACAGGATTATTACAATCTTGAAAGATACGATGAAGCCGATTCGCTATATCACTCCTTGCTAGAAAACGAGCATCTCCATCCTAACCTTGTTGTCGATCTTTTGTGCAGTTACGCGTTGAGCTGCGTGATTCATCGAGAAGATTATGAACAAGCAATCCAACTATTCGAGAAAGCAATCTCTACCACCGGAACACTGAAAAACGCTAATAGTTGGGGTGCCTATGCCTATGCATTATTCAGAAATGGGAACACAAAACTCGCCGAGTCAATATTCGAACAATTAGCCGCAGGGAAAAACTCATCGCAAAGGTTCGTCTATAACTCTTGGAAAAGTCTTGCAGACGCTTATTCCGAAGACTTTGCCTCCGCTTATTCTCTTCAGAAGGCAGCTACTGATATTCAAAACGAAAATGTTAGAAAAGCTTTTAGGCAATCTTCCATCAAAGCCCAGAAAGATTTCCTAGAAGAAATGAACAGAGAGTCTGAGAAAAACGCAAAGATACGACAGGTCGTAAATGGGGCCACTATCTTTCTCTTGCTTGTCTTCCTCGCCCTTCTGATACTTTTGTACAAACAGCGTATCAAGCAGTCTTCCCGCGAAAAAGAATCGCTGATAAAATACTTCAATGATTTGACGAACCAGATAAATGAGGAAAAAGCCACCATTCGACATCAATACATTCGAATGTGCCAGTCTCACTTAAGCCATATCGGCCGGATTAATGAAATGCTCCTTTACCACTCCAAAGAAGCCGACAATACACTATACAAAGAGTTGAAAGCCTCCATCCAAAAAGTCGGATCCAATGAGCAGAATCAGCTGGAATTTGAGTCTTTGCTCAACGACACTTTCAATGATGTGATGACTCATTTCAAAGAGGAGTTCCCCAATAAGAAACCAAAGTATTATCAATTAGTCAGCTTTCTGTTTGCCGGCTTCGATACGGCAACCATCTGCATCATCATTCCTAGTTACAACAAACATAATATCCATGTAGAGAAATCCCGGCTTAAACAAAAGCTTCTGTCTTCAGACTCTCCCCATAAAGAACAGTTCTTGCAACTGCTAGAATAATTCGCTATTCACCAAGCACTTACACACACCCAAACCCCTTACCCATAGGCAATAGAGCACAAATTTCTGATATTCAACAAAATAAGAGAAACTGAGAGTTATTATTGTCCTCTTATTAACGAAAAACGGCCCCAGAATACATTCTGAGGCCGATTTTATTTTTCAAATGAGAGGTTTTTTTTCATTGCCTCCCACCGTTATACCCATAACTTTGATTATCTGAAAACAATGCTTATGAAAGCTTCAGTTTATGTATATCGGATGGGACTACCTCAACATTTCCACTTGTTTTTGCATCTACTATAAAAATGTTTGAAAAATGAAACTCTCTTTTGCTTTATTGCTTACTGTGTCCTTTATCCTGGCTGGATGTATGGAACGGGAAGGATCTGAGTACGACAGCATTCCGGATTCTTTGATTATCGATTTATTGTCGACTTCTCCAGACAATAATAACCCTGGCGACTCTTCTGAAGCTTTGGCTATGTTGCGCTCTTATAGGTTTGGAATTCTTCCATTGGTTCCGGATTCGCCCGACAATCAGTATTTGCCGTCAGGCATGGAGGTTTCGGTGAATACTGTGGGAAAAGACGGCGGTGTCGTAGTGATTGGGGCCGGCTATCCGAAAGGCGAGGGGCGTATTATGAACGATTCGTTTATTACGAGTTTCGGTGACGCCTATCAGTTACCCGCGAATCATTTTTCCGTGGAGCGGAAAGTCCTTGACTCTTCCCGGGTTGAGTATTCCATCAGTGCGAAGGAAAACAAAACAGGCAAAGACCTCGTTTTCTACGTCGAAATCAGCGATTACGGAACGACGGCCGATGGAAAACCTTATTACAACAAAGCTCTGATCGTCATCGAGCAGGCAGGATAACGCCGCTTCTCAGGGCCACAGAATGAAAGAATCAGCCCACACATCCATTCTGTGGCCACGAAATCGGCCAAATCGCCCTTTTGATGGCCATAGAATGAAAATCCGCGGATGCTGGTTCATTCTGTGGCCATTCAGGCCGACGGAAGGATACCGCAAGAACGGGGATTTTTCTTATATTTGCAAGACGGACTTCGAAAACCGACTTACCTATGAGAAAAATCCTGTTTTTATTGGCAGTTGTCGCACTCGTTGCGGGCTGCTCTTCGTCTGCTACGGTCCCGTCCGGGGGACTGAAGCACGTGTCCCCGGAATCGATGGGGATGAACTCCGAAAAGCTCAACCAGATTGACCGCGAGGTGGCGGTGGCCATCGAAGAGGGGAATATCCCCGGCTGCGTGGTCTCGGTTGTTCGCGACGACAAGATCGTGTTCCTGAAGGCTTACGGCAACAAGCAGGTGGTGCCCGACACGGTGCCGATGACGCCGGAGACCATCTTTGACCTGGCTTCGGTGAGCAAGTGCGTGGGTACGACGCTTTCGTTCATGCAGCTGGTCGAGAACGGCTACGTGCGCCTGAGCGATGATGTGGATATGTACATTCCGGACTTCAAGCCCTGGGTCGATCCCGAGACGGGACGGAAAGTGGACATTACCGTCCAGGACGTGATGACGCATACTTCGGGTCTGGCTCCGTACATCGCCACGAACGCCTATCTCGAGCGCTTCGGCGTGAACAGCCCCGACTCGCTGATCTGGCACATCGCCAACGAAATCAAACGCAATTTCCGGCCGAAGACCGGCTATATGTACAGCTGCCTCAACTTCGTGACCGTGCAGAACATCCTGCAGAACATCACGGGTGAGAAACTCTGCGACTATGCCGAGAAGAACGTGTTCGGTAAGCTCGGCCTTCAGCATACCGGCTATATGCCGAAGGAACGCCACCCGGAATGGATGCCGATGATCGCCCCCACCGAGCTGCAGGACGACGGCACCTGTCTGCTGGGCGAAGTCCACGATCCGCTGGCCCGCCTGGCCAACGGCGGCAACTCCGGCAATGCCGGCGTGTTCTCGAACTGCGAAGACCTGTCGGTCATCTGCGCGGCCCTGATGAACGGCGGCGCCGTGAACGGCAAGCGCATCCTCAGCCCGCTGACCGTCGATATAATGGCCACCGTTCCGCCGGACAAT
>JAEEGK010005926.1_pt1 | contig 29537 bp, 23 predicted proteins | sample 8958771 | NCBI WGS metagenome assembly JAEEGK01 (sample SAMN16246547, study PRJNA631951) | gut metagenome | biome: gut microbiome; feature: rumen; material: SC-attached | host: Bos | place: Iran: Karaj | collected 2018-10 | reverse complement strand
GCAGAAAAAAGAATCTGCTCGTGCAGGTATGCGCTCCAAAGTAAAACGCCTCCTCAAGAAATACCACTATCCGCCTGAGGAAGAGCAATCAGCCCTCGAAACGGTTATCCGCCAGTGTGAGCAATGGGCAGATGTCGACACAGATAATTACGAATTATACGAATAACAAGAGGTTACAACGTAATCTTTTTACATCATTAACAAATTGACAGATGAAAGGAACTGCCTCATACTTAATGAAATTCCTTGATGGGTCGCAGAAGCGATTCATCATCCCGGTATACCAAAGAAACTACGACTGGAAGAAAGAGAACTGCAAGCAGCTGTTCGATGACCTGGTCAGCGTCATAAAGGAAGGGAAAGAGACGCACTTCTTCGGAAGCATTGTGTCCTATGCCCACAGCAGGGATGAGGTTGTCTTAATCGATGGTCAGCAGCGCATCACCACCGTATCGCTTATTCTTATTGCCATCGTTAATGCTCTTAAGAAGGGCGTGATGACTACCAATGACGATACGCTCAAACTACGAATTGAGGACTACCTTGTGGACAAGTATGACAAGACGGAACGAAAAGTACGTCTGAAGCCGTTCCGCGATGATTGTGTGGCCTTTGACAGACTTATTTACAAGGATGAGTCAGAATATATCCCTGAGTCCAAGGTTACCATCAATTACCGGTACTTCTATGACCGCATTGTAACATATAAAGAACTAACGGTTGATGAGCTTTTTCATGCTGTCAATTGTCTTGAGATTATTGATATTGAGTTGGAGCCACAGCATGGAGATAACCCTCAGCTCATTTTTGAGAGCCTGAATTCTACCGGTCTTGATCTTACTGAGTCTGATAAGATTAGGAACTTCGTGCTGATGAATCTGGAGCCGGCAGTTCAAGAGGATTACTACGACAAGTACTGGAACAAAATCGAGAAATGCAGCCGGGACGAACTGGATGGTTTCGTGCGTAACTATCTGACCATCAAACAGGGCGTCATCCCTAACCTAAAGGGAATTTACCCGGCCTTCAAAGCCTACACAAAAGCCCAGGGTAACATCGAGGCCATCCTGCAGGATATGCTGGTCTATGCTGCCGCATATCAAAATGTGGTGACATTCAATGTAGGAGACGAGGGGGCCAATGAGGTTGCGAAACGGTTGGATCTCCTGGATATGACGGTTGCCTATCCTTTCTTGATGGCATTTGTCGCCTATGCGAAGGAAACCGGCATGGACGGCAAGGAAATCTACAAGGTATTCTCCTGCGTGGAAACCTTCATCTTCCGCCGACTGATGTGCGACCTGCCCACCAATGCTCTCAACAAGATATTCGCAACGCTGCACAACTCCGTCCTGAAGAACAAGCGGGAAGCGGATTCCTACTCTTCCGTGATGATATATTTGCTCGAGAGCCGTAAACTGTCCAGCGCCTTCCCGAAGGACGAGGAGTTCATCAATGGCTTCACCACCAAGAACATCTATTCCATGCGGGCCAAGAACAAGGAGTACATCTTCGAGCGTCTTGAGAACGGCTCCAGCAAGGAGAAGAATGATGTCGTGGGCAATATCGAGAAGGGCATTCTCACCATCGAGCACATTATGCCTCAGACCTTGACCACAGCGTGGAAACAAGCGCTTGGCGAGGACTGGGAAGCAATTCAGGAACGTTGGCTGCACACCATCTCCAACCTGACGCTTACCGGTTATAACTCCAACTACAGCAACAGGACCTTCCAGGAGAAGAAGACCATGAAGAACGGCTTCGTTGACAGCGGCATCCGTCTGAACCACTTCGTCGCTCAGTTCGATAAGTGGGACGAGGAAGAACTTGGGCTCCGTAAGGCCAAGCTGTCCGAGATGGCTCTTGAAATCTGGGAGTATCCAATCACTGCCTTTGTGCCGGAGCAGAAGGAGGACGATATAGTCTCCCTGTCCGAAGACAATGGCATCGCCACCAACCGTGACATCCAGTACTTCATCTTCAGGGAGGAACGACAGGATGTTGCAACGTGGGCCGATATGATGTGGGAGATGGCCAACAAGTTCCTGGCGATGAACCCGGCCATTCTATACCAAGAAGCCGCCGGCAACAAGAACGTCTGGTTTGCCACCACCGCTGTATCCAAGAACTATCGCAAACTGGCCGATGGTCTCTACTATTGCCCGACGAGCAGTAGCACCTGGAACAAGATGTCCATCCTGAAGAACCTCTTCCGTCTTTACGGAATCGAAGAAGATGACCTCTCATTCGGTCTGCTGCCCAAGAAAGAAGACAATGGAGAAACGACCGCAAATGATGGCGGCGATACTCCGGCACGGAATGAGATGCGCAAGCAGTTCTGGGCCGAGTTTATCCAGTACTGTGAGGGTAACGACGGTCTATTCGTGAAGATTTCACCGGTTACTGCTAGTTGGATTACAAAGAGCCTGAAAACGCCGTATGGTATCAATGTCGTTGCTGGGGTCGGATTTGACTATGACAGAATGGAAATCTATATTGATACCAAAGATAAGGACTTCAATAAGCAGCTGTTCGACTACCTCTACAACAAGAAAGACAACATTGAGAAAGAGTATGGTGGCAGTCTTATATGGGAGAGGCTGGACAACAAACGAGCCTGCCGTGTTAAAGACGAAATTTCTTGCCATACATTTGAGATGGACGATAAGACCGAGGTTTTCGAGTTTCTGCGCTCCTCCTCAGATAGGATGTATTCAGTATTCCACAAGTACGTAATGGAATTCTCCATTCAACACTAACCATAATCCGAATATTAGGCGATATGGCTTGCAATTCTCCAGTCATTACTAAAGATTATTGCACTGTATTTTTTCTATGAAGAAAATCAGCTGGCAGGAATTTACTGAAAAACGTTTTTTCCTCACTTTGTTTGTGATGTTTGTGTCGCTGGTGGGTGGGGGAGTTGTTGCTTATTTCAGACCTAGTTTGTGGCTGGGGTGGACTTTGATCGGGATTGGTGTGTTTAGTTTTGTGGTCATTTGTGTGCGCCAAAGACAGGAGCTAAAGATTCAGATTGGTAATGTCCATGATGATCGAGTAGCGCCAAAGGGTAAGATTGAAACCAAGGATGAGTCTATGGGCTTTGGAGTGGTTGCATTGATTGTATGGTACATTCTGTTATTCTTTAGCGTTGTCGGGATTGCAGCGGCAGTGATTGTTTACTATGCGTTGGGTCCGGAAATGGCCGATAAGGTTGCCATGATATCAATAGGCGTGGGAGGTGGTGCATCAGTCTTGTTTTTCATCATAGCTCTTATCGCGTCATCCAAAGATTAACAAAATCTTCTCCGAGCCATAATACAAATGCATAATTGTATTTGGAGCTTCAGGGAATGTGAGTACCTTTGCAGAAAAGGAGACAAATCCGAAATGTGCGTAGCTTAGTCTATTAGCGTCGGTGAGTCTCTTTTTTCTTTAATAGATCCATAAAAAATTATTCTGTGTAAGAATAATGCACAGTAGGCGCATAATTTTGTGGTTGTATTCATAATGTTAAAGTTTTAGGGGTTATTGTTTCATTCTTTGGAGTTTTGTGTGTTTACGATGGACCAGGTCGGTATGGCTTGGTCCATCTTTTTGATGTCCCGGCCAAAGCGCTTAGGGGATGCGGCGACAGGAGTTGTCCCGGCGGGCGGTGGAGGCGCCAAGGGCTTTAGGAAGGTCGCCGGGGGTGATGTCGCCTTTGGTTGCTATCTCCCTTTAAACGCGACAGGCGCTTTGGCGGGACCGGGGTGCGGGGAGCGAAGGGGCAGATATCGTCCGGAGATTACAAGTGTCAGCGGACAGATTTTTGCCCGGGACACTTGGTAATCGTAGGCATCTGCACCGAGCGGATGTCGTAGTCGGTTAGTTTTATTTGGAGGTTCCGGGAGTGTGATTACCTTTGTGGTGGAATCGTCGCAGGGAATTCGGTACGAAGGGATGACAACCCTCTCAAGGAAACTTGATTCGAGCCCTAAAGGTCGCGTCCCAGGCGGCCTTTTTTGCTTAAATTTGTGAAAGGAAGTTTGAAAACTATGATAGATCAGGTTCTTTTGTACAACAAGAAGTTTGTGGAGGAGCGGGGAGTTTCCCCGCAGACGCTTTCCGAGTGGGAAGGCCGCGGCATAGGGGAGTGGCTGGAGGGGTTCCACGATACTGAGGCTTCTGTTCGCAAGACCGTGTCAGCGATAGTCTCCCATCCGCTAATGCCGAAGGACGTGACTGTCCGCGGCTTCATCATCGATTCTGTTACCGGCGCTCTCACCGAGGTGCAATAGCCGCCATCGTAGCCGCAGTTTTCCCGCAGGCATCCAATTGCGAACGCACTGCGTTCGCAATTTAATTGGGCATACACTGTGTGCCCAATTGAACGTGGTGCTTTTTCTTTGTCATTTTCGTACGATTCCACGATTGTCCAGGGTAAATTTTACCGGATGGTTTGGTTGAGGAGGTCGGGAAGGTGTAGATTTGCGGAAGCTATTTGAATGGGGATGATTTAATTATCAAATAAATAATTTTGTTATTAATCTAATACTTCCAAGATTTGTTTCGTATGAGAGTGATTGCTGTATCCACATTGAAGAAGTATTGGGAAGTACATGCTGATGCTAAGTTGCCGTTGAGTGAATGGTATGTGAAAGTTTGCAATGCTCACTGGAAAAATTTAGCGGATATGAGAAATGACTTCAATTCTGTTGATTACGTGGGGAACCAACGTTATGTTTTCAACATAAAAGGGAATTCTTATAGGTTGGTTGTTGCAGTTAAATTCACCCCGGAGTTGATTTATATACGTTTCGTTGGAACTCATGATGAATATGAAAAAATAGATGTTTCAAGAATATAATTGGTTGAGTTATGGCACAGATAAAGAATGAACAGCAGTATGCTGCTATTATGAGAAGAATTGATTCACTTTTCTTTGAGACAGGGGAGAATACTCCTTCAGATGATCCTCGTCTTGTTGAACTTGACCTTCTATCTGAACTCGTTGAAGAATACGAAAAGGAGCATTATCCGATAGAGCCTCCAACGTTATCTGAAACTATTTCAGCACGATTATCAGAATATAATATCACCCAAAAGGAATTGGCCGCTATGCTTGGTATGACGGCTCCGCGATTAAGCGCAATTCTCTCTGGAAAAGTGAATCCTACTTTTGAGCAAGCTAGAGTTATTTCTTCAAAACTGAAGATATCTCCTGCTATTGTACTAGCTGGGTAGCTTGACTATAAGATAACTATCGCGATATGAAAAAGTTTTTATTTATGGCAGCGGCGGTGCTGATGATGTGTTCTTGCGGTCCGAAAAGGGTGCAGGATGCTGTCCAGGAAGCCGCTGATGAAACACAAAACACTGAAGCTATGCAGCAGATTGAACCTAATCCTGAGAATGCCCTCAAGGCCCAGCAGTTTCTGAAAGAGGCCGGGGTTTATTATCTGGCTACAGTAGAGGGAAACCAGCCGAGGGTAAGGCCGTTCGGAACGGCTGAGATCTTTGAAGGAAAGCTCTACATCCAGACAGGAAAGAAGAAGAACGTCTACAAGCAGATTGTGGCAAATCCGCTGGTTGAGATCTGCGCTTTCAAAGACGGAAAGTGGATAAGGATAAGCGGAACCCTGGTGCCGGACGAGAGGGTGGAGGCAAAAAAAGACATGCTGGACAAGAACGAATCCTTGCGCAGCATGTATAACGAGAATGACGATAATACGATTGTGCTCTATTTCCAGAACGCAACGGCTACTATAGCGTCATTTGGCGGTGAACCTGAAACCTTCTGTTTCTAGTCGTCAATATACATAAGGTTGCCGGTGCGGTCGAATTTGAGTTCCAGATCGTTGGAAAGCTCAATGTCGAATCCGTGGCGCTCTTTGTCAATCTTGGTGATCATAGTTCCAGGGAAGTTTGTGGTTACATAGTTCTTGATCAACTCTGGAACGAGAACGTCAGGAACAGCTGAGAACTTGCAGTCTACTTTGTCCCATTCGCCACGGCGGGTGAATTCTACCTCTGCGCCGTCGTTGAACTTAACCTCATACTTTGCTCCGTCCTGCTTTGCATATGCAACGGTTTTATCAGCAAAGTGGGTCTTGATAAAGGTCTGAGCCTGAGCAGGAAGCTGAGTAACAGGAATGATTCTGTCATGAGCGCAGCTTACTGCGGTAAAGAGCAGACATATTGCTGCAACTGAAAGGAGTCTGAAGAGTTTCATTGTCTTATGGTGTTAAATATTTTGCGAAAGATAACAAAAAGGTCATTACCTTTACAGAAATAGGATTTTTTTCAATATGGAAAGATGTGATTTGGCTGTTGAACGGAAACACAGGCTTGGTTGCAACTGCTGTCAGGCAGTGCTTTTGGCCTTTGCAGATGAACTGAAGGAGAGTTGGAACGAGAAAGGTGGAGATGAAGACTTTCTGATGGCATTGGGAAGTGGTTTCGGGAGTGGAATGGGTGGTATGGATGCAACATGCGGGGCACTGGTGGGTGCCGGAATGGTTGCAGGTCTGCTGAATGGAGACGGAGATCATCCTGCGGTATTGAAAACAAGGCGGATGAGCGCGGAGTTCAAGGAACGGGTAGGGGCTCTGCGATGCGCTGATATCAAGGGAGTCCAGACAAAGAAAGTGCTGTGCTCATGCGACAACTGTGTCCGCCATGCAGTTCAGATCGCCGAGAAATCTATTTGAGTCTTAGGACTGTTACTGATTGGATTTATCTTCCTTGTCTTTCTTGCTGAAGGCACTTTTTATAGCCCTCCAGGCTTTCTTGGCTCCGTTGGCTGCACTCTTTGCAATCCTCTTAGCCTTACTGGAAGTATGGTCTGCGATTTCCTTGCCTTTTTCCTTTACGGCCTGACGTTCGTCTGCGGTCTTGTCTGCTATCCTTTCTGCCCTGTCAGAAAACTTGTCGCCGATCTTCTGGCCCTTTTCCTTAACCTTTTCCCAGCCTTTCCTGCCGGTGCGGTTAACCTTGTCTCCAAAGCTCTCTACAGCGTCACCGATATTGTTCATAGTAGCGTCGAGGGCATTCTCCATATTGATCATGGTTACGATTGTAACATGGCCTTCTGCGGTGGTTATGCAGACATTATTTCTATGCAGGTCCCTTTCTCCTTTCTTGAAATCCCCCCAGTAGCAGGAAATGTCTCCGTCCTCGTCTTTGAGATCGTTGACAGTAGGATGCCCGTACGTGTCTTCCAACCAGCTCTTAAGAACCTGGTAGCGGGTGGCGTTGAGGGTGGAGTCGGCATCGGTGAATAAAACTATCTTGCCTACTGTTTCCTTTTCTTTGTCAGGGGTGATTGTGGCGGTAACCTCGATTCCGTTGATTCTGCCCTCAAGGGTGGTGTTCTCAGCTTCAACGGCTGTCCAGCCGGCTTTTTCCAGTTTCTTCACGAAACTCTCTTCAGTGACGTTGAGGGTTTGGGAGCCAAACTTCATGTTCTTGATTGTCCTTTGGGCGGACATGCTTGTGGCAGCAAAGAGGAGAGTTGCAAGTAAGATGAATGACTTTTTCATTGCAGTAGGTTTTTACGTATGCAATTTACTGCAAAAACCGTTCAATTCAACTCTTTTTGCGCACAATATTCACCAGGAATATACCAAGCAGGGCGGCAATGAGCGATCCCATAAGGACTGCGACCTTGCCCATATCCCTGAGGACGGCGGCGTGCTGAGGGTAATCTCCGAAGGAAAGCGTATCCACAAAGATGGACATGGTAAATCCGATACCACCCAGGCAGGCAACTGCAAAAAGCATTGGCCATGTGGCTTTTGCCGGCATAGCTCCAACCTTGCTCTTGACCGCGAGGAAGCTGGCAAGGGTGATTCCCACAGGTTTGCCAATAACCAGACCGGCCACGATACCGAGACTTACGCTTCCGAGTTCCGGGCTGAACTTGAAGATGTTGAAATATTCCAGACTCGGGATGGTAACTCCGGCGTTTGCCAGGGCGAAAATCGGCATTATGATGAAGTTCACCCAAGGGCTGAGGGCGTGTTCCAGACGGTAGCTCATTCCGATGCTGTTCTTGGCGGTGGAGCTTATCTGGCGGAGCACGTGCCTTTGAGGTCCGTTAGGGAAGCCGCATTCTTCTTCTACGGCGTCGTACTCTTCCAGTTTCCTTGCGTAAGTTTCTTTCTTGTGGCGGTAATACTCTTTACTGTATCTTGGGGTGAAAGGCACCAGGAATGCCATAACCACACCGCTCATAGTGGCATGGACACCGGAATAGTAAAAGAGCACCCATACGGCTATGGCCGGAATGAAGTAGAACCAAGGGCGCTTTTCCCCGAGCTTGTTCATCAAAAGGATGAGAAGTATCAGGATCACTGCAAGTCCCAGAAGGGCCAGGTTGATGCTTCCACCATAGAATATGGCCACGACAAGTATCGCGATAAGGTCATCTGCGATGGCCAGGGCCGTGAGGAATACCTTCAGCGATACCGGTACCTTGTTGCCGAGTATGGCCAGGATTCCGACAGCGAAGGCTATATCCGTCGCAGTTGGGATTCCCCAGCCGCTTCCTGCCGCCGTACCATGGTTGATGAGGCTGTAGATCAGGGCCGGAGCGGCAACTCCGCCGAAAGCTGCTATTACCGGCATGATGGCTTTCTTCGGTGATGAGAGTTCTCCGTTTGTGACCTCGCGCTTGATTTCCAGGCCGACGGTGAAGAAGAAAACGACCATAAGGATATCGTTGATAAACTTCTCCACTGTCATTTCTCTCGGGAAGGTAATGGTGCTTCCACCCGGATGCGAGATGTTTATGGAAAGACCGGTTTCCAGGATATTATGGTAAGCGTCCTTTGTCCAGGGCAGGTTGGCCAGCAGCATTGCAATGATTACAAATGTTATGAGGATCACTCCCTGGGCCCACGGCTGCTTGGTGAATTTCCGTCCGCGGGTCTCGAGGTTTATCACGCTTTTGTTCCAGGTATATACCGGTATGAGTTTCATTTCTTTTGATGTTTCTGTTTTTGGGCGCGCAAAAGTAATACTTTTCCCGTAACTTTGTCATATGAGCGATTGCAACATAATTGTCCGGGCGGCAAGGGCGTCTGACCTTGCGATTGTAAACAAGCTGCTGTATCAGGTGGAGGATATCCACAGGGTAGGGCGGCCGGACCTTTTCAAGCCCGGAGAGAAGAAGTACACGGATGTTCAGCTTCTGGAGATTTTCCAGAATCCCAAGACCCCGGTGTTTGTGGCCGAGGAAGACGGAGAGGTGCTGGGCTATGTTTTCTGCATTCTCCAGGAAACCGTTGGGTCTAAATGTATTTTCGACCACACAACTCTCTATATTGACGACCTTTGCGTGGACGAATCCGCAAGGGGAAAGGGAGTGGGGAAGTTATTATACGACTATGCCCTTGGTTTTGCCAAGAGCATAGGATGTCATAACGTTACGCTTCATGTGTGGGACAGGAATCCCGGAGCCCGAGCCTTCTACGAGAAGATGGGGATGGGAATCCAGCAGACCACGATGGAAGTTATCTTATAGAGTCAAGTCCTTTTCGGATTCGGCATAGGGTTTCCTCCCTGCCGATGAAGTAGATGATGTCCGAGATCCCGAGTCCGCGGGTGTTGCCCGTGAAGAACAGCCTGAGGGTGTTCATAACCTGACCCATCTTCCATTCCTTTGCCTTGATATAGCCTGTCAGAAGCTCCTCGATTTTCTCGCAGCATTCCTGCTTGTAATTCTCCGGAGTCTCTTCATCAGTGAATGTAGGGAAAGAATTCTCTGCGATGAGGGTGTGGAGTTCTTCAGCGTGGCTGAGGTTGTCAGGAGTGCAGAATTTCTTGACGTCATTCTCGTCGTATGCCGAAGGAGCTGCGAAAAGGGCTTTGCTGATATCCCAGAACTCGTTTACGAAGTGAGCCCTTTCCTTGATCAGGGCGCATACTTCCGCCAGATACTTGTCTGAAAACTTGTCTTTGAAATCATCGCTGAGCATAGGGCGGAACTCGGCGGCCAGCTGGGCCGGGGTACGGCGTCTGAGGAACTGCTCGTTGAACCATTTTGCCTTGTCCACGTTGAATTTCGCTCCGGACTTTATGACCCTTTCCAGGCTGAATGCCGGAATGAGCTCCTCCAGGGTGAAAACTTCCTGCTCCGTGCCAGGATTCCAGCCCAGCAAGGCGAGCAGGTTGACGAAAGCTTCCGGATAGTATCCGTCTTCGCGATAACCTCTTGATATTTCTCCTGTTTCTGGATTTGTCCATTTGAGCGGGAAAACCGGGAAGCCCAGGCGGTCTCCGTCTCTCTTGCTGAGCTTACCCTTGCCGTCCGGCTTGAGGAGAAGGCTCAGGTGAGCGAATCTCGGCATTGTATCTTCCCATCCGAAAGCCTTGTAGAGCAGGTAGTGGAGAGGGAGGCTCGGAAGCCATTCGGCTCCACGGATAACCTCGGTGATTTCCATCAGGTGGTCGTCAACTATGTTGGCAAGATGGTATGTAGGGAGCTGGTCTGCGGCCTTCCATAATACCTTGTCGTCCAATGTGTTGGTTTCTACCTCCATTTCTCCGCGGATAAGATCGTTCATCTTCACCGTCTGGCCTTCGGGAATCTTGAAGCGGATGGTCCAGGTATCGGTGGTGGCGATGAGCCTCTTTACCTCTTCTTCCGGGAGGGTGAGAGAGTTCTTCAGAGTCTTCCTGCTTTCGTAGTTGTATATGAATGTCTGCTTTGCGGCTTCTGCTTCCGCCCTTAGCCTTGAAAGTTCCTCGGCGGAATCAAAGGCGTAGTAGGCATAACCGTTGGCAATGAGCTGCTCGGCATACTGGCGGTAGAGAGGTTTGCGTTCGCTCTGGCGGTAAGGGGCGTGTGGATTCTTTTCGCTCTTTTCGGAAGCGATGGTGAATTTGCCGTCAACTTCCGTGATTCCCTCGTCCGGCATTATGCCGCACCAGGCCAGGGATTCCAGGATATAGTCCTCGGCTCCCGGCACGAATCGCTGAGAATCAGTGTCCTCTATTCTGAGTATGAATTTTCCGCCTTTCTGTTTTGCGTATAAGTAGTTGTAGAGCGCGGTCCTTACGCCACCCATATGAAGGGGGCCGGTAGGACTCGGTGCAAACCTTACTCTTGTCTCCATTGCTTTCTGTGTTTTAGTCTTGGGTCTGGTGCAGGTATCTGTTGTTTGTGGTCAAAGACGGCTTGTCTCCGATTTCGGTTACAGACAGGGTTATGTTATTAGTGGTTATTCCGGGGCTGTTCTTGCGGTTCTTGCGCTCATAGGCAGGAATGCTTTCCAGCTGGATGATTTCGTTGTCGTCGTCCGTTACTAGTACAGGCTTGGTTCCGGCAACCCTCTTTTCAGGCTTGAATTCCAGGACAGGAGGCATCTTGGCTTCATCCTGGTTCTTCGGCCTGATAGGATCCGGACGGTAAGAGGTTTCTCCGTTGCGGCCAGGGATAACGATGTTGCGTCCGTCCACATCCGGGAGGTTGAGTACGTCGAATCCTGTGGCCACTACCGTTACCCTTACCTTATTGCCAAGGTTAGGGTCATATACAAGTCCACGCTTGTATTTGAGAGGCTGGCCGGTAAAGCTCTTGACGGCTTCCAGGGCCTGCTTGAACTCAGCCATGGTGAAGTTCTCTCCGGAGCAGACAATGTTGATGAGAAGTCCGGTAGAACTCTTCAGGTCACAGTCATTCAGCAGAGGAGACTCGAATGCCTTCTCCACAGCCTGCTGGGCCTTGCCTTCTCCTTCCGCCTCGCCGATGCCCATGGTGGTCATGCCGCTGTTCTCCATTACCATCCTGACGTCGTTCATATCGACGTTTATCTCACCGTCCAGGGTGATGATTTCGGAGATGCTTTTCACTGCAGTAACCAGCACTTCGTTAGGTCTCTTGAAACCTTCCATCATGTTCTGGTCTCCGAAGGCCTCGTATATCTTCTGGTTGTCTATGATCAAAAGGCTGTCCACATACTGCCGAAGGTCTCTCAGTCCGTCCATCGCACGGGTCATGAAGGCCTTTCCCTCATCTCTGAAAGGAATGGTCACGACTCCGACCACAAGTTTGCCTTTCTGCTTGGCAATCTCAGCGATTACAGGAGCAGCTCCGGTTCCGGTACCTCCACCGAGACAGGCGGTTACAAAAACCATCTCGATTCTGTCCGGCAGGGCCTTGGAGATTTCCTCCCTGCTCTGAAGTGCAGCTTCCCTTCCTTTCTTCGGGTCGCATCCGGCTCCGAGGTTGCGGGCGATTTTCGGTCCGAGGATTATCTTTTCGTTTACGCGGTTGCTGTCCAGAGCCTGCTTGTCTGTGTTGCAGATCATCAGGTCAACGTTGCTGATACCCTGCTTGTATATCTCCTGGACTACGTTACATCCGCCTCCGCCGACTCCCACTACCTTAATTATGGCATTGGACTCGTTGAAGTCTATAGGATAATCGTTAATGCTGTCGTCTATTAGTTCCATGGTTTGTGGTTTGACGGTGGTTATACTTCGTTGTTGAGATCTCCAAAGAGGCTTTCTCCGCTGAGGAGTCCCTTGAGTTTACCGAAGAGCTTCTTGCGCGTGCCCTTTTCCCTAGGTGCTGATGCTTCGGCTTCCTCAAGAACAGGATCTTCTATCAGGACAGGGTCCGGAGAGGAAACGAACTGCTGGACCGGAGCCGCAGAAATGCTGGATACACAGTTGGTGTAGACGAAGCCTTCGTCTTCCATCCTCTGGAATGCGTGAATGAGCATTCCAACTGCCGTTGAGGATGTAGGTTCCTTTGCCTGGTCGCAGGAAGAAGGATCGATTGCAAATGCGTTAGGACTGCCGAGCCTTGCCTCATAACCAGTAACAAAATTGGCAAGGTTTGTAAGGCTTCCAATCTTTGAACCGCCTCCGGTAAGAACCATTCCGCTGCGGATAACGTCTTTGAAATCAGATTGCTCTACGTGCCAGCATACAGCTTCCAGGATTTCTTCCATCCTGGCCTGGATTATTCTGGAGAGAACTTTCAGATGAACTTCCTTTCCTCCGTTCGCACCCATTGTAGGAATGAGGATCCTCTTGTCCGCATCGGCATAATCGCTGAAGCAGCATCCGTAGTTTGTCTTTATGTATTCAGCCTTGTCGTTGGAGATACCGCAGCCTATGCATATATCTTCAGTGATGGAGTTGCCGCCGAAAGGAATGATTCCAGCATAGCGGATGACATTGTGGTGGAAGACGATGACATCAGTGGTTCCGCCTCCGATATCTACCAAAATGCTTCCTACCTCCATCTCGTCTTCCGTAAGGACTGCCTTGGCTGATGCAATAGGCTCGAGTACAACCTCGATAGGCTCGATTCCGGCCATCTTCAGGGTATTCTCGATCATCATCTTGGAGTTCTCCTTGCCTACGAACAGCTTGAACCGCGCCTGGATATTGCGGCCGAGCATACCGACCGGTTCGCTGACGCTCATATAGTTGTCCACATTGTAGCCCTGAGGGACGGAGTACAGTACCTTGTTACCGTCGTCCAGAGGAGTGTGGTAGGTGTTCATAGTTATCTTGGTGATTTCATCCTGGGTTATCAGCGAGTTGTAATTCTCTCTCGGCACGGTCAGAGGCTCAGGCTTGATGCACTTGATGTCCTGGCCGGCGATTCCCACAAGGGCCTTGTTTACCTTTTTGCCGATCTGGTCTTCAACTTGTTTGAGGGCTTTGTTCAATGCCTGGGTGGCAAGCCTTACATTTTCAACCCTTCCTCTTTTGATGCCTTTTGATGGAGCCTCGCCGAAGGCAACGACCCTGACTCCGAGGTTGGTCTTTTCTCCCACAGCCACTGATACCTTAGTGGTTCCGAGATCGATGGCAGCAATCAAATTTTCCATATCTAATGTTGTTACTGGTTAAGTGTTTGTGTATCTGTTATTTTGTTTATTTCTTCCTGGTGCAGACTATCTGTCCGCGGTATTTAAGGTTTACGCAGGAATATTTGTCCCATCCTGCCTTCGGGATGATGTAACTGTAGAAAGAGTGGAGCTTGTCGAATTTCTCGGAGATGTTGTCCAGGTCGCCGAAGATAATCTTGTGGTTTCCGGCTCTGGCAATAAGTTCCACGTCTCCCTCGTCGTTGAAGAAAATCTCCTCTATCTGGGCATTCCAGAAAGGATGTTTCTCCAGGTAGTTTCCAAGGTTGAGAATCTTTCCGAGCCAGGAAGTCGTATCCTTGCTCTGCGGATGCTCATCCATAAGCACGTCCAGCGGCACTTTGCCCGTAACCACAGGGACGTATGAGGAATAGTTCTCTATGAGAGGGAAGACAAATGCCGTCTCGTCCATATAGAATCCTCCTTCCGCGGTCTGGATCCTTATGACAGGTTTCCTCTGGCGGATTTCTATGCTCATCACACCGTCCCTGGTCACGAAGGCCTCAGTCTCTTTCACCACGCTGCGGTGGTTGAGGAGTTGCTCTATCTGACCCAGGCGGATGCTGTCTATCCTTCTTCCTATCACGTTGCCGTTGAAGCGGTTGATGATGTCCACAATCTCCTGCTTGGTGACGAACTTGTTCAGGGAGCTATCCAGCAAGGTTACCTTCACGCTCCTTACAATCTCGTCTTTCCTGCCGCTTTCCCTAAGGCCGCGGGCAAACCAGAAATAGGCTCCCGCCGCCACGGTCAGCACGGCATAAAGCAATCCAGCCAATATGTTTTTCCAAACCGGTTTCATTTCAGCATTTTCTCCAGTGGCTCCACGAAGCGGTCTATGTTGCCGGCTCCGAAAGTCACCAGAAGGTCTATCTTTCCTTCTTCAAGTCTGTTCTTTATTGTGTCAAGGAGTTCCTCCTTGGTTATCAGCATCTTGTCGCTGAGGTTCATCTTGTTGAAAATCAACTCGGAGCTGACTCCTTCTATCGGGAGTTCCCTGGCCGGGTAGATGTCCAGCAGTATAACGCTGTCCGCTGTGCTCAGAGCCTGTGCGAATCCGTCCGCCAGGTCTCTGGTCCTGGTGTAGAGGTGAGGCTGGAAGACAGCGGTCAACTTCCTGTCCGGGAAGGCTTCCCTGAGGGAGCTGATAGTGGTTGCAATCTCCTGAGGATGATGGGCATAGTCATCTATATACACCACCTTCGGAGTATTTACGTGAATGTCCATCCTCCTCTGGACTCCACGGAAGGATGCCAGGGCTTTCTTCAGGCTTTCCTTGTCTATGCCGGCGAGAAGGGCTACTGAAGAGGCGGCAACGGCATTCTCGATGTTAACCCATCCGGGAACTCCTACGGTGCATCCCTCCACGTTTCCGATCCCAGGAGGGCAGTTGAGAGTGAAACGGAACATTCCGGTTTCCTTTCCGTCTTTCTTTATCGGCTCTATGTCAGAAGCATAGAAGTCAGGAGCCTTTCCTTCTCCGGCCTTGAAGGCGTAGGATAAAACCTTTGCCCTGACTTTGGATGTATCCAGTATGGCTCCTTTCTTTACGATCAGGTATCCGTCCGCATCCACCTGGGAAGCGAACTTTGCATAGGCCTCCCTCATGTTCTCAACCGTTCCGTAGATGTCCAGATGATCCGGATCAGTGGCGGTAACTACTGCGATATGAGGGAAAAGCTGGTGGAAGGAACGGTCGAATTCATCTGCCTCGGCAACAACCGTGTTGTTCTTTGCCAGCAGGAGATTGCTGTCGTAGTTGCGTGAAATACCGCCAAGGAAGGCGTTGCATCCCTTGCCGCTGTCCTGGAATATATGGGCGAGCAAGGTGCTGGTTGTGGTCTTGCCGTGGCTGCCGCTGATAGCAAGGCAGGTCTTTCCCTCGGCGATGTGGCCGAGAGCGCGGCTTCTCTTAATTACTTTATAGCCTTTGGCATTGACCGTTACGAGCTCCCCCATATCTGCCGGTATGGCAGGGGTGTAGATTACCAGGGTATTATCCTTATCCTGCGGAATGAAGTTAGGGTTGTCTTCGTAATGGACGGCGATGCCTTCGCTTTCCAGTGCCTTTGTCAGGGGGCTTGGCGTGCGGTCATATCCGCTAACGTTGCATCCGCGGCTCTTGTAGTAACGGGCCAGGGCGCTCATTCCTATTCCGCCGATTCCAATGAAGTATACGTTCTTTGGCTCGGAAGCCTTCGCTGAGAAATCTTTTCCCTTGCAGAGCTTGAGGCACTCGTCCGCGATTTCCTTTCCGGCATCCGGTTTTGCAAGCTTGAGAATGTTCTCTTCCAGGGTCTTTCTCCTGGAATCATCAGCGATGAGGCTTTCTACGGAGTCCATAAGGTTTTGCTCGGCATCGGCATCCTTGACTATCAATGCGGCGCCTTTGTTTACCAGGGCCATGGCGTTGTGTGTCTGGTGGTCTTCCGCAACGTTGGGGCTAGGCACGAATATGGTGCATTTGCCCGCTACACAGAGCTCGGATATCGTTCCGGCTCCGGCACGGCTGACCACGATGTCGGCAGCGGCGTAGGCAAGGTCCATCCTGCTAATGAAATCCGTACAACAGACACACTCATGAGGGTTAGATTTCAAAAACTCGTCTATCTCTTTCTTATAGACCTTGCCACACTGCCAGATAACCTGGAATCCCTTGATGCGGTTTTCCAGTATGGCTTTTTTCATACAGTTGTTAAGAGTACGGCATCCCAGGCTTCCGCCAACCACGAATACGGTTTTCTTCCCAGGGTCGAGATTGTAGAAACTGATTCCTTCTTTCTTCATTTCAGGGGTGCAGCGGACAATCTCCTTGCGGATAGGGTTGCCGGTCAGAAGAATCCTGTCCTTAGGGAAGAAACGTTCCATATTGTCATAGGCCACGCAGATCTTGGCGGCCTTGGATGCGTTCTTGCGGTTAACGATTCCGGCAAAGGAGTTCTGCTCCTGCAAAAGTACCGGAACCTTGAGAGCTGCAGCAGCGGAAACTACGGCTGCTGAGGCGTAACCACCGACTCCTACAACAAAGTCTGGCTTGAAATCCCTGACAATCTTCTTTGCCAGGCGGCGGCATTTGAGATAATCTCTGGCTACGCCTATGTTGGAGAGTGAATAGAGCGGTCTGTGGAGTCCTCTTGCGGGGATTCCCTTGATAGGATAACCCGCAGCGGGAACCTTTTCCATTTCCATTCTTCCGCTGGCTCCTACAAAAAGGATTTCAGCATCCGGAACCTGCTGCCGGATGGCATTTGCTATTGAGATTGCCGGGAAGATGTGTCCCCCGGTTCCTCCTCCGCTTACTATTACCTTTAACTTATCCATAACACGGTTTTATTCGTCAGGACCCAGTTGGTCCGCATATCTTTGTTTGAGGTATTCGTCTCTTTCCTCCTGGCTCATAGCGTCCTGCTTTTCCTGCTCAGCCTGGGCAGCCTTGCGTTCCTCTTCTTTCTTGCGTTCCCGCTCGAGCCGTTTCTGTTCCTTTTCCTCCCGTTCCCTTTCCTGTATCATTGCCTCGGCATCTTCCTTGGTCCTGGAAATGGAGAGAATGATTCCGAAGGCGCAGCTGATGATCACGAAGGAGGTTCCTCCGAGGCTTATCAGCGGAAGGGTATGTCCGGTTACAGGGAATATGCCCACGTTAACCAAAATATGGAGCATCGCCTGAACCAGGATAACCGCGCCCAGTCCTCCTGCCGTAACGGCGGAGAACACCGTGCGGCATCCCCTCACTATCAGTACGCAACGATAGAAGAACCAGACATACAGCATCATCACCAGAAATCCTCCCCACAGTCCATATTCTTCCAGGATTATGGAATAGATGTAATCCGAGTAAGGGTGAGGGAGCACATATCGCTGAGTACTCTTGCCCGGCCCCTTGCCCAGAAGACCTCCTTCCTTTACGGCAATCTGTGCCATATCCGCCTGAAGGGTTTCGTCTGCAAGCCTTTGCTGTTCTCTCTTGTCCAACTTGGAGACATCTATGTCTTCGTCGCTGCTGAAGAAGCGGTTGAACCTTTCAATCGCGGTATCCATCCTAGGGAATACTCCCCTGTGCTCCGAGGTAAAAGGCTTGCTTGCCAGATGCACCACGATCAGCAGGATTACCGCAGCAGCTCCCAGTCCCACTGTCTTGAGCAGGTACGATGGCTTTATGCCCGCGATGAACAGGACTATGAAGCAGATCAGCGCAAGGTAAAGGGCTGCCGAAACGCTACCCACAAGAACCAGAACTATGCACACTCCGATAGGGGCGATAATTTTCAGCAGGAAGCTCTTGTAGGTGTCTATCTTCATTATTTCCAGGGCCCTGGCAAGATAGAGCACAATGGCTATCTTGGCGAATTCCGTCGGCTGGAACTGCAAACCTCCGATGGATAGCCATCTCTGGGCATCGTTGGTCTTGACTCCGACAGCCAGTGTGAGCACAAGAAGGACTATGGCCACAAGCAGGGTGAGCATACTCACGGCCCTGTACCATTTCGGAGGGATCTTGTAGCAGATGAACAGCGCAGCCACACCAAGCACTACGAACCTTATCTGTTTCATAAGGATGGCAAAGTTGGTGCTGCCCTTCATATATGCCAGACTGCTGCTGGCGGAATATATGAGGGCGATGGAAATCAGGCTCAGGAGGAAGAATATTGCCCAAATCACCTTGTCTCCGTGGAGACGGCTCATGACCTCTTCCTGAGGGGCTTGCCTTTCGCTGTCCTTTATGTCCTTCTCTTTGTCTGTCATTATAATTCCCTTACAGCTTTCTTGAACTGTTCTCCGCGATCTTCATAGCTCTTGAAAAGGTCGAAGCTGGCGCAGCACGGGCTGAGGAGCACCGTGTCACCAGGGACGGAATTCTCATAAGCCACCCTGACCGCGTCTTTTGCACTGGTCACGTCTATTATCTTGTCGACTTTATCGCCGAAGCATTCGTGGAGTTTCTCGTTGTGGAGTCCCATGCAGATCAGCACCTTCACCTTGTCCTTGACGAACTTGTAAAGAGGACTGTAGTCGTTTCCCTTGTCCTTTCCTCCGGCTATCCATACCACCGGTGTGGTCATGCTTTCCAGGGCGTACCAGGCAGAATCCACATTGGTTGCCTTGGAGTCGTTGATGTACATAACCCCCTTGATTGAAAGCACTTTCTCAAGGCGATGCTCAACTCCCTGGAAGTTCATCAGCGATTCGCGGATGACTTTGTTGTCTATGTTCACGGCCTTTGCCGCGATGGCTGCCGCCATGGAGTTGTAGACATTGTGTTTTCCCTGGAGGGCAAGTTCCTTCAGGTACATAGAGTACTCGTCATCCTCATAGCGGACAAACAAGCGGTCTTCGTCTATGAAAGCTCCCTGGTCCACCTTCTTCTTCTGGGTGAACGGAAGTTTCTTTGCGGTCAGGACTATGCGGTCCAGTTCCTTGGCGGTGATAGGGTCATCTGCGCAGAAGACGAAGCATTCCCTGTCTGTAAGGTTCTGGACTATACGGAATTTAGCGTCTACATAGTTCTGCATCTTGAACTGATAGCGATCCAGATGGTCAGGGGTGATGTTTGTCAGGATGGCGATATCTGCCTTGAATGTGTACATCCCGTCCAGCTGGAAGCTGCTGAGCTCGATCACGTAGTAGTCGAAATTCTCGGTTGCAACCTGGTAGGCGTAGCTCTTTCCTATGTTGCCGGCCAGTCCCACGTTCAGTCCGGCATTTTTCAGCATATAGTAGATCAGGGAAGTGGTCGTGGTCTTTCCGTTGCTTCCGGTTATGCAGATCTTCTTTGCACGGTCATATCTTCCCGCAAACTCTATCTCGGAGATTACAGGTATGCGGTATTCCCTGATGCTCTGAACCATATGATTCTCTTCAGGGATGCCCGGGCTCTTCACCACTTCATCTGCACAGAGGATTTTCTCCTCGGTATGTCCTCCTTCTTCATATTCAATCTGGAATTTGGAGAGTGTTTCCTTGTATTGCGGCTTAATTGTGCCGGCATCGGAGAGGAACACGTCAAAGCCCTTGACTTTTGCCAGGACGGCGCTTCCGACTCCGCTTTCTCCGCCTCCGAGGATGACTATTCTTTTCTTTCCCATATCTGTTTGCTATCTGATTTTCAATGTTATTACAGAGAGTATTCCGAGCACGATGGTGATAATCCAGAAGCGTACGGTGATTTTCGCCTCAGGGGTGATGTGGTGTGGCCACTGGATGAGGGCATCCGGATTCTCTTTCTGGAAATGGTGGTGCAACGGGGTCATTCGGAACACCCTGACTCCTTCTCCCTTCTTCTTTTTGGTGTATTTGAAATAATATCTCTGTATTATCACGCTGAGGCTCTCCACGAAGAACACGCCGCAGAAGATAGGGATGAGGAATTCCTTCCTTATCATAATGGCGGCCACTCCGATAATGCCTCCGATCGCCAGGCTTCCGGTATCTCCCATAAATACCTGGGCAGGGTAGGTGTTGTACCACAGGAAGCCGATGAGGGCTCCCACGAAGGCGGCCATGAATATCACGATCTCTCCTGTGTTAGGTATGTACATTATGTTCAGGTAGTCTGCGAAGATGGCGTTGCCGCTCAGGTAGGCCAGTATGGCCACCGTGGCTCCCACTATGGCAGATGTTCCTGTGGCAAGACCGTCCATTCCGTCTGTAAGGTTGGTGCCGTTTGATACAGCTATCACGATGAAGGTGATGATTATCACGTAGATGATATTGGTAGCCCAATCTCTGAAACGGCCTTCGCCCGGAGCCAGCCAAGAGTATTTGAACTCGTTGTGCTTGAGGAACGGGATGGTGGTGGTACGGCTTTTCACATCGCGATAATAAATGACTTTTTCGTCTCCGATGCCGCTGACAACCTCTTTCTGGACTCCTTCCCTAGGGGTGTCGCTGTAAAGGCGGATGACATTCTGCTTGCTTACAAGAAGGGTTACTCCAACCACGATTCCCACAGCCAACTGGCCGAATACCTTGTATTTTCCCTTCAGACCCTCCTTGTTCTTCTTGAAGACCTTGATGGAATCGTCCTTGAAACCGATGTATCCAAGGCAGACAGTGGTGAATATCAGAAGCAGGACATATATGCTGTTAAGCTTGCAGAACAGAAGAACCGGAATCAATATGCTGAGCAGGATGATAAGTCCTCCCATCGTAGGGGTGCCTTTCTTTGCAAGCTGCCCTTCCAGGCCGAGGTCACGGATAGTTTCCCCGACCTGCTTTTTCTGCAGACGGTGAATGATCTTAGGACCGATCCAGAAGGCTATGACCAATGCCAGGATGACGCAGGCCGATCCTCTGAACGTAATATAGTTCATCAGGTTAGCTCCAGGGATGTCCCATCCCATGCTCTCAAACCATTTGAAAAGATGATATAACATAATCTTTAACTCTCTGTTTTATTGTCTGCCGTATTCGCGGAGCCTGAAGGCTTCCTTTACGGTTTCCTTGTCGTCCATATGGCGCTTTTCAGTGCCGATTATCTGATAGTCCTCGTGTCCCTTTCCTGCAACCAGGATTATGGAGTCAGGAGGGGCTGTCATGACAGCATTCTGTATTGCCTGGATACGGTCCGGGATGAACTTGGCCTTAAGGACTGAGTCGGCATCCATTCCGGCCTTGATGTTGTCTATGATGGCCATAGGGTCTTCAGTCCTGGGATTGTCGCTGGTTACGAAGATGCGGTCAGAGTACATTCCGGCGATGGCTCCCATCTTAGGGCGTTTGGTCTTGTCGCGGTCTCCTCCGCAGCCGAATACGCATATCAGCCCTCCCTTAGGTTTCAGGGCCTTGAGGGTCTTGAGCACGTTCTCCAGGGCGTCCGGAGTATGTGCATAGTCCACAGCGGCGATGATGCCGTCGTCTCCCTTGAAATATTCCAGCCTTCCGTTTACACTGCGAAGGGCGCTCATTATCTTGACTACCTCATCGTGAGGGGCGCCAAGCAGGATGGCCGTGCCGTAGATGGCGGTGAGGTTCTCCGCATTGTATTCCCCGATGAAATTGCACCATACTTCTGTTCCATTGATATTCAGCTGCATTCCGTCTATGCTCTGCTCGATTATCCTGGTCTTGAAGTCGGCCACGTTGCGGGTGGAATAGGTGTGTACCTGTGCCCTTGTGTTCTGGACCATGAACTCGCCGTTACGGTCATCTATGTTGGTAAGGGCGAAAGCATCTTCAGGAAGACTGTCGAAGAAAGCCTTCTTGCAGTTGCGATAGTTCTCGAATGTCTTGTGGTAATCCAGATGGTCGTGCGTAAGGTTGGTGAAGATGCCGCCGGCAAACTTCACTCCCGTGATCCTCTCCTGGTCGATGGCGTGGGAGCTTACCTCCATGAAGCAATACTGGCATCCCTCGCTAACCATCTGGTCCAGAAGCTTGTTCAGTTCCAGAGGACCCGGTGTGGTGTTGATTGTAGGATATTTCTCGCTTCCCACATAGTTGGCTATGGTGCTCAGAAGGCCGCACTTGTATCCGAGGGCTGTGAAGGTATTGTAGAGAAGGGTCGCGATGGAGGTCTTTCCGTTGGTTCCGGTCACTCCGATGAGCTTCAGCTTTGCGGAAGGGTTGCAGAAATTGTTGACGGCGATTTTTGCCTCTGCCTCACGGCTGCTTTTTACTATAACGTAAGTGACAAGGTCACGGTCTCCATTCCGGATAGGGGCTTCCTCATCTTCAGGAATATTCTCGCACACAATGTACTGAGCACCTCTTTCAATGGCATCGCGGATGTACTTGCCTCCGTCTGCGGCTGCGCCTCTTACGGCGATGAAAAGGCTGCCGCGGGAGCATTTGCGTGAGTCTGCACTGATGCTCTTGACATCGTGGCTGCTGACTACGGAGAACATGGCGGTATCCGGGGAGATTTCTTCTCTTCCCTGGAATTCCCTGATAATCCTTATTCCCTTCAGTAATTGACCTAATCTCATCTTATCGATTGTTTCTAGTTTCCCAATGTCAGTCTTACAACCTGTCCTTTCTCTACCGCGGTGCCTGGAGCCGGAGACTGTTCCCTGACTCTTCCGTGTCCGCTGAATTCAACCTTGAATCCCTGATTCTCGAGGATGTATAGAGCATCCTTGAGTCCCATTCCCTTTACGCTTGCCAGCGAGTCTCTCTCTATGGTTATGCCCTCAGCCGTAACCGCTGTGGTATCAGAGGAGAAGGTAACCCATCTGTTGTCTCCTATCTGGGAGGCTACGCTCCTGCCGTTGGTGACAGGTACGTTCTTGAGGACGATGCTGCTGGCCTGTCCCATTCCGGTTGCCATGTCCGGATTTGAACGGCGGTTGTTTTTCTGGCTACCGTCCAGTTTCTCGTTCCAGTGCGGAGTGTTGGCGTAGATGAAACGCGCAATCTGCAGGAACGGAGGGCCTGCCAAGGTGGCTCCGTAGAAGTTGCCGGCCGTCTTGCCGGAGTACAGCACGACGATTACTGAATACTCCGGATTCTCGCTAGGGAAGAATCCGCAGAAGGTTGCCTGGTATCTTCTCATTCCGCCTCTTTCGTAACCGCCACCTTCAAAGGCGATTCTGGCGGTTCCGGTTTTTCCGCTGATGTGGAAAGGCTCGTTGCGCATCATCTTTCCCGTACCATCTGTGACAACGGCCCTGAGAGCCTCCCTTGCCTGCTCTGCGGTTTTCTTGCTGCAGATGGATCCGCTTATTTCCTGCGGCTTGAAAGTCTTGATGACCTTGCCGTCTTTTTCGTAACCCTCTATGAAGTATGGCTTCATCATCCTTCCGTCATTGGCGATGGCGTTATAGAAGGTGAGGGTGTGGAGAGGGGTGATCAGCAGTCCATAGCCGAATCCCATGGAAGCCAGAAGTCCAGGAGTCCAACCCTCCCAGTCCGGAGAATGGATGACTGCATTGCCTTCTCCCTGGATATCCAGGCGGAACTTTTCTCCCAGTTTCATGTTCTGGATACGGTTTACGAATTCCTTCGGGTTCTTCTCATAGTTTCTGGTTGCCAACTTGGCAAAGCATACGTTGGAAGAGTGGGCGAAGGCCCCCTTGACAGTCTGCAATCCCACGGCATGGCTGTCGGATACCTTCTGTCCCATATAGGTCCAGGTTCCGCCTCCGCCGTCAACCATGGACTCCAGGTTTTCCTTTCCGTCTTCAAGCACCGCCACCAGGGTCACAAGCTTGAGCACGCTTCCCGGTTCGGTAGCCTGGCCAACGGCATAGTTGAGGGATTCGTCAAACCCTCCCTTTCCGTCGTTCTTGAGGTTGGCTATGGCGCGGATGGCTCCGGTACGCCTTTCCATAACCACGGCGGTAGCTCCCTCTACATTGTAGCCCTTGCCTAGCTGTTCCTTCAGAGCCTCCTCAACGGCCTCCTGGAGATCTATGTCCAGGGTTGTGCGTATGCTGTAGCCGTCTTCCGGGGCCACATTCTGTTCGGAGTTGATAGGAACCCACTCGCCGCCGGTCAACCTCTGATAGGTCTGCTTTCCCGGCCTTCCCTTCAGATAATAATCCCAACTGCCCTCGATTCCGGTTCCCACTCCCAGGGAGTTGATGAAGCCGATGGTTCTATAGGCTGTCCTGCCATAAGGGTTCTTCCTCCTGTATTCTTCCTCAACGATGATTCCTCCGTTGTTGCCTCCCTTTTCAAACAGCGGGAACTGCTTTACCATGGCCAGTTCCGAGTAGTCCAGAAGCCTGTTGTTGATCTTGAGATATCTCTTTCCCTTCTCCCTTCCATCCACTATGAGTTTCTTGTACTGGGCCGAGGTCTTGTCCTTGAAGAAATCCGCCAGTGACTTGGCAAGGCCGTCGATATACTTGTTGAAGGTATCTTTCTCGCTGACGGTGCAGTCCATATATATCTTGTAGTAAGGAATGCTGCTGGCCAGAAGCCTTCCGTCCTTTGCCAGGATGTCCCCGCGTACAGGCTCAGTCTGTTTTACCCTGTAGGCGATCTTGTCTCCGGATTTGATGTCTTTCTTGAAATACTGGACAATGATGATCCTTGCCACCACTATCAGGGCGATCAGTATAAGGATCTGATATACCCTGGAGGAGCGCTTGAAGATCAGTTTGTATTTCTCGAAAGTTTCCATACCGTCCCCCGTTTTCAGAATCCTTCTTCAGATGAATCATATTTCTTTACCCTGAAAGCCGGCTCGGTAGAGCTCTTGAGGGTGGAGCCTTGCTCCTTCAGTCTCAGCGATATCTGGCTGCGGCTGCTCTGAGCCTGGAGTTTGGCTTCCTTGCTTGTATAGTCTGCCTTGAGGTTCTTCAACTCCCTTAAATTGCGGCTGGAAGCCTTCTGGGTGTTGATTACTGCAAGGTTCAGGGTGATGTACAGGAAAATCAGGACAAAGATGTAGAGAATGAAAAACCACTGGCCGGCCAGCTGTCTGCGAGTCAGGAACTGTCCGCCCAAAAGGTCGTTTCTTATGTCGAATTTTCTCTTTGCCATCTTCTAATCTCTTTTCCTTTCTCCGATGCGAAGTTTTGCGCTCCGGCTTCTCGGGTTAGCTTCTATCTCTTCCTCTGAAGGAAGGATGGGTTTGCGTGAGAGGATCTCGAAGGTTCCGTCTGCTTTCCTGTCGCGGAGGAAGTTCTTCACTATCCTGTCCTCCAGTGAGTGGTAGGTGATAACGCTCAGCCTTCCGTTCTCCCCGAGGGTGTTCAGGCAGCCTTCCAGAAGGTCTTCGAGCGCTCTCATCTCCCGGTTAACCTCGATTCTGAGTGCCTGGAACACCTTTCCCAGGAATTTTCTCTCCGATTGGGCATTGAAGAATCTGGAGAGTGCATCCCTGAGGTCTCCGGTGGTCTCAATCTTCTTGTTACCCCTTGCGGAAACGATCGCCGAGGCAACCTTTCCCGCTCCGTCCACTTCTCCGTAGTCTCTGAAAATCTTTGTCAGGGCTTCGAGGCTGTAGCTTCCAACCACCTGTGAGGCGTCAAGGTCAGCCAGGGTGTTCATCCTCATATCCAGCGGTGAATCAAACCTGTAGGAGAAGCCTCTTTCCGCAGTGTCAAACTGATGGGAAGAGACCCCAAGGTCTGCAATCACCCCGTCTACCGCCCCCACGCCAAGATATCTGATATAGTTTTCCAGAAACCGGAAGTTGCTCCGTATCTTTGTAATCCTCTTGTCTTCAGGTACATTTGCCAGCGCATCCTCATCCTGGTCAAATACTATCAGCCTTCCCTTCTGTCCAAGCCTTGCCAGGATTTCCCTGCTGTGGCCTCCTCCTCCGAAGGTGGCATCCACAAAGACACCGTCCCTTTTCCCTTCTATGCCCAAGGCATCCACACTTTCGCCCAGCAGTACGCTTTTGTGGTACATAAGTTTTATCCCAGAAGTTTCTCCGTCAGTGATGTAAAGTCATCCTCGCTCATCCTGCCCTTTCCAAAGTTCTCCTTGGCCCAGATCTCAATCTTGAAATCGTTGCCTGAGAATACGATTTCCTTGTCCACGCCGATCTTTGCCAGCAGGTTCTTCGGGATTATAATCCTTCCAACCTTCTGGTCCAGAGTCACAAGGGCGCGGTCCATCATATATTCGCGATACCATGCGGCATCCTCCCTCCTGAAGAGATTCAGGCGGCTGCGCACCTGCTCACTCTCCTGGTCCCACTGCTCGTAAGTGAACATATTCAGGCAGTTGGCAAACAAATCCTTCTTGATCACGAAGGAAACCTCTCCGCCTTCGGAGTGCTTTCCGACGATATTCTTGAAGGCTGCGGGAACCACCACTCTGCCCTTCTCGTCCAGCTTTGCAACGTATTCTCCTATGAATTTTACCATTTTCACCACTTTTATGGGGCTTCTGTACCCGATGGCAAAATTAAGAATTCTTTCCCACTTTTTCCCACTCTCTTCCACTTTTCTCCCAAAAAGTTATCAACAATTTTAACCCCGCCTTTGTTCAAAAGACGGGGTTAGTGGTTAAAACGCTATTTCAGCGATGGTTTAAGTGCGCAAAAGGCGCTGCGGAATCGGCTATTCGTCCTCCCTGACGCTTAGCTTTGCCTTGCGGAGGTCGAAGTTGCTGCCCAGATATTTCTTCCTTGCGTCCGGGTTGGCTGCAAGTTCCTCCGGTGTGCCGCTGTAGAGGATCCTTCCCTCGAACAGCAGGTAGGCCCTGTCTGTGATGGCGAGGGTCTCGTGGACATTGTGGTCCGTAATTATGATTCCGATATTCTTTCTCTTGAGCTTTGCGATGATGTGCTGGATGTCTTCCACGGCAATCGGGTCTACGCCTGCAAACGGTTCATCAAGTAGGATGAACTTAGGATTGATGGCCAGTGCCCTGGCTATCTCGCATCTTCTCCTTTCTCCTCCGGAGAGCTGGATTCCGTAGCTTTTCCTCACTTTCTGGAGGGTAAATTCCTCAATCAGCATCTCCAGGCGGTCTTTCCTCTCCGCCGCAGGTATATCGCTGAGCTCCATTACGGCGTTGATGTTGTCTTCCACGCTCAGTTTGCGGAATACGGATGCCTCCTGTGCCAGATAACCGAGGCCTTTCTGGGCTCTGCGATACATTGGCAGGTCGGTTATCTCTTCCTCATCCAGGAATATTTTCCCGCCGTTTGGCTTTACCAGTCCGGTGACCATATAGAAACTTGTGGTCTTGCCGGCTCCGTTAGGCCCCAGCAATCCAACGATTTCTCCCTGCTCCACATCATAGGAGACATTGTTTACCACGGTTCTAGGGCCGTATTTCTTTACAAGGTTTTCGCAACGTAATCTCATATCATTTGAGTTCTGCGCCCATATCTTTCTTCAACTGGGCAAATTCCGGGTTGGTTTCCGTGAGATATCTGTCCTTGTCCTGAGGCATGTACATCTTCTTTACGATGTCTTCCCTGCTCTTGATCCTGACAGAAAGTTTCACGTTCTCGTTTTCCAGTGTCTTTCTCAAAAATGCTGCCATCTGGTTTCCGGTCTGCTGTTCAATCCAGGTCTTCTGGCTGGAGTTGCTTACGCAGAAGGAGATGGTGCCGGTTTCCTGTTCAAAGGCCGGGTGGGCTTCCTTGAGCATCGCGATGAAGCGGACAAGTTTAGGGTTCTTCTGCTCGTACATTGCCACCATCCTGTTCCAGGCGGCGTCTACAGCTTCCTGGGTTACAGGTTTTCCGGTTGACGGACCCATAAAGTCCAGAGGTTTCTTTTCCACTGCTTCCTCTTCCTTCTTCTCGTTCATCAGTCCGCTGATACTCAAACCAGGAGCGAATGCAGGTGCCGGAGTAGGTTCTGCCGGTTTTTCCGGTTCAGCTTCTGCCGGCTTTTCATCGCTCATGCGCTGCTCTGCAAAACCGTCTGCCTTCTCAGGCTCTGCCGGCTTTTCAGACTCTGGTTCAGGCTCTGGTTCCGGCTCTGGCTGAGGTTCAGGTTCTGCAGGTTTTTCCGGTTCTTGCTGCGGCTCTGGTTCAGGCTGCGGCTCTGGAGCTTTCTCGGGCTCTGCTGCAGGTTTCTCCGGTTCAGGTTCTGCAGGTTTTACTGTCTCTGGAACAGGTTCCGGAGTTTTTTCCGGCTGTGGTGCCGGGGCAGGTGCTGCTGCTGGTCTGGCGGCCGGTTCCAGAAGCTGGCTCATCCTTACGAGCATGAATTCCACAAGCAGACGCTGGTTGTTGCTTCGGGCATAGTCCGTCTCGCATTTTTCTGTTACCGCAAGTGACTTGAACAGGAATTTCAAAGGGCATCTCTGGCTCTGTTCCCTGTATTTGACTTCCAGCTGTGGAGATACCTCCAGAAGATTTGCGGAAGCGGTTTCCTTGCATATCAGAAGGTTGCGCAGGTGATTGCCCAGCCCTCCCACAAAGTACAAAGCGTTGAATCCTTTGGAAAGCACTTCATCAAACAGCACCAGGGAGTCGGCGAACCTTCCTTCCAGGGAATAATCTATGAGCTTGAAATAATATTCGTAGTCGAGTACGTTAAGGTTCTTAATCACGGAGGCATAATCAACCGAGTTTCCGCAGTAGGCTACTACCTGGTCGAACAGGGTAAGGGCGTCTCTCATCGCTCCGTCAGCTTTCTCGGCGATAACGTGAAGCGAGCTGTCGTCTATCTGAACCTGTTCCTTGCCGGCTATCATCCTCAGGTTCTTGACGATGTCAGGAATGCTGATCCTGTTGAAGTCATATACCTGGCAACGGCTGAGGATGGTCGGGATTATCTTGTGCTTCTCCGTGGTTGCGAGTATGAATATGGCATGCTGTGGCGGTTCTTCCAGGGTTTTAAGGAAGGCGTTGAACGCGCTGGTGGAAAGCATGTGGACCTCGTCTATGATGTAGACACTGTACCTTCCTATCTGCGGTGGAATCATCACCTTCTCCGTCAGGGCGCGGATATCGTCCACTGAGTTGTTGGATGCGGCGTCAAGCTCATGGATGCAGTAGGAGCGGCCTTCCTCAAAGGACTTGCAGCTCTCGCACTGTCCGCATGGCTCCATATCCTCGCCAGGATTCATGCAGTTGATGATCTTGGCGAATATCCTGGCGGTGGTGGTTTTGCCCACTCCCCTAGGTCCGCAGAAAAGATATGCGTGTGCCAGCTGTCCTCTCTTGATTGAGTTCTTGAGGGTTGTGGCTATGCTGTCCTGACCGATCAGAGTCCCGAATGTGGCGGGACGGTATTTCCGTGCCGATACGATGAATTTTTCCATAGCCACAAATTTAGGAAAAAACGGAGAATAATTTCT
>JAEEGK010005925.1_pt1 | contig 29538 bp, 17 predicted proteins | sample 8958771 | NCBI WGS metagenome assembly JAEEGK01 (sample SAMN16246547, study PRJNA631951) | gut metagenome | biome: gut microbiome; feature: rumen; material: SC-attached | host: Bos | place: Iran: Karaj | collected 2018-10 | reverse complement strand
TTATTGAATAATCATTTCTTCCTCCATGAATTATAATATAATTTCCTTCTTCAAAATAATTCATTGATGTCATATATCTTGGAGAAGGACTTTGACCTTTTGTTTCTATTTGAACCCATTCTAAAGGTTTTTTTCCTATTATTAATGCATATAAATTATTACTTGGTTGATTATCTTCTTTATTTTTTCCACCAAAAACATATAATCCTTTTATTTTTATTTTACTTTGTAATCTTTTTAAATTTATATTGTCTGGGTATTTATATATATTAAATTTAGGGTTATTACTTATATCACTTGGAACTACTAAAGCACAAGAATGATAAGCTAAAGTAGGTGGAATTGAATATTTTGAAAAAGTTAATGATGACCAACGATAAGGATTTAAATTTAATATATATGAATCATTTAAATATTCTCCTTTTTCACTAATTCCACCATGAATAAACAAATGACTTCCAATCATACAAGAAATATGATTTCTTCTTAATTTAAAAAAAGGTTTTTCGTAAGGAGAAAACCAACTATTATTATTTATATTATAAATATCTAAAGAAGCAAAAATATTCGAATTATAATATCTTCCACCAAATATTATATATTTATTTTGATATACATTTCCACTATGTCCAAGACGTGGTTCTGTATAATTCGTTGATTTTAATTTTTTCCATAAAATTTCATTTGGGTTTAATTCCCATAAATTTGGGTTTTTCATATTTGAATTTAATCCACCAAATAAATAAATCTTATTTGAATTTTTTTCAATATCCATTGAAAATTGTTCTCTACTTTCTGGAAAATTTAAATTTTCATATATTTGCTTACATAATAAAAATATGGAACCTTGTTGATATGCTGTACTGGGAATTGCTATTATTTTTTTATGTTTTTTTTCTTCTTTTTTTTCTAATTCAGCTTCTTTTTTTTTATTTTCATTATTTTCATCATCATTTTCATTATTTTCTATATTATTAGATGCGTTATTTTTATTTAATGTATTTTCCTTTTTTATTGTTGGCTTTTTTTTAACTTTAAATAATTGATTGTCATCTTTTTCGATTATCTTAGGACCAATTGAAGTAATTTTAATTTTTTGTTTCATTCTTCTTAAATTTCCTTCAGTAGAATATCTTTCAATTTTTTTAGAAAAAATATTTAAAGTTTTCAGATTATACTCCTTTAATATTTTATTATGTATATTTTTATTTCTTAATAAAGAACCAAGAGAATCCATTGGATTTTTATATTGAGTATTAGTAAAAATTTGAGGAAAGGTTTCTTCATTTCCATCGACTGTTGTAGTCTTTTTGGTTTGATTTAAAAATCTAGAAATTTGATCTTTTTGTTGATAATAAAAGTTTCTACTTGACTTTGTTATATAATCTTCATAATTTGATAAACTTGATGAACTTATATTTGGTGATTGATAAAGATAATTTGACATTAAATTTTCTGCATCATTATCATTTTTTAATTTTATACTTGCATAATTTTTTATTATTTTAAATATTTTTGAATTTTTCCCCATATTTGTACTTAAAGAATTGTTAAATTGAGTTAGATATGTTTGAGTTAATACAACTGGATTTAAATTTATTTTCAAAGGGATATTTCTTGATATTGATTTGAAATTTGCTTTTTAATTTGTTTTTGTTAAATTTCATTATATTTAAATTTTTATATTAATTAAAATAAAATTATTTACATTTTAATATTATTGTTTAAATTTAAAAGAATGTTATTAATAATTATTACCACTAACCATATTCTTTTAGAGTAAATAATATAAAAATTTATCAATGAATTATAAAGAGATAATTTTGAATTAATTATCATCATAGAAATTTCATTTGATTATCTTTCTTTTATTAAATACATTTATTTAGTTCTGTAATTTGATTTTTAGACTATATATAATCTTAAAAGATAATAAAAATCCATTTGAAACAAATTTTAATTAGGAAATTATAACTTTCCTATTTAAAAAATAAAGTTGAAAACAATTCATAAAAATTTTCTGTATGAATCATCATTATGATAATAGCTAAAAGAAAAATTAAAAATTGATTAATTTCTTTAGATTTCAATGTTTTTGATTTAAGAAAAAAGTAAAAGTTTGTTGAGAAATTTCTTCATTTTTTAAATGTAAATCAAAATGTATATTGAAATCAATTATTATTCTTAGATTGTCAAAGATTCAAATAAATAAATATTGTAGTTTTTGATTCACATTTAAAGGAAAAATATATGTCTGTTTTAATTAAACAAATATTATTAAAATCATTTCTAAATTGAAAATCATTTGTTTTAAAAAATAATAAAATATTTATAATAAACAATTTTATATCATATAAGATTATTATTTCTTTTATAATTTTTAAGTTCTCTTTCTTTTATATATATTGCAATTGCTGTACATAACTTATGTCAGTAAGAATTAAAGATGATTTTTTATTAATTATTCATATTCTATATTTTCAATATCTTTAATTGATTTTTTATCATTATCTTTTTATAAATTAAACATATATAAATATAATATTTAGGATAAAAATCTGATCCGTAAATACTTCACCAAATTTTAATATATATTCCAAAAGTAGGAATTTAAAATAAAAAAAAAGTGTTTAAAATCTTAAATCAAAATATTATTTTTTGTTATTGTTGTCATTGAATTTTCTTTAAAATAAACCCCATTTATTAATATTTCTTTTTTTTCAGAATTATATTTACAATTATGATTTATTTTTAAATTGTTTAACTTTTTATTTAATATTAAATTATATTTATTTCTTTTATTTTTTTTTATTTTTTTTAATTATTTAATTTATTGTGATGATGAAATAATTTATAAAAATAATTAATTTGATAGTATTAATTTGTGAATTTTTTCTTATTTAAAAGCAAAAGATTGTTGATTTAATAATTAATTTTTATATTTAATTGAACTTTTTAATTTTTTGATAATACTAAATGAGTTTTTATTATTTTGTTTTTTAACAAATAAAAAAAAATTTTTAATTCATTGAAAAAAAATGAAATTGAAACAAAAATATAAATTTTTATCTAATTTTCAGAAATTTTATCAATTTTAAATACTTATTTTTATATAATAAATCATAAAATATGACTAATATTAGTATAAAATAATTATATATTTTAAACAATCTTTCTTTAAATAACTCCATTATCAATATAAATCAAACTTTTTAAAATACAAAAACCTAAGGAATTAAAAAAAATTAATTTCCTTTTATTATTTAGTCAAAGTATTTTTAATTTTATCATTAGAAATAAAATCATCATCAAAAAGAAGTAAATTATATATAAAAAATCAAAAAAGTTATTCAAACAAAAATTAAAAATAAATGGGAAAAAGGAAAATTGAAATGGCTAAAATTGAAAATAGATTAAATAGTCAAATAACTTATTATAAAAGGAAAAAAGGCTTAATAAAAAAAACTTTAGAATTGGCATTACTTTGTGACGTTGAAGTTTTCCTCGTGATTGTTGATAAAAAAAACAAACTTTCAATAACATCTTCTAAATCTTCTGCAAAAAATTTTGTGAACACCCATTTATTAGATTTAGAACATAAAAGAATTAAAGAAGAAATTTCTTTAAAAGATTATTCAAATATGTTTAAAGGAACAAAAGATATAATTAAAAACATCAATGAAAAACAAAAAGAAAACGAAAATATATCTAAAGAAAGTATAAAAGAAGAAGAAGAAGAAAAACCGCAAACGACCACAATATTACATAAAAAAAGAAGTATTGATGATATTAAACATGATTTAAGATTTAAAGTAAATATTCCTAAATTGTTTAATAATGATATAAATAATTCAAGTCAAACATTTATTAATAGTTCTGATTGCAATACAGAAAATAATCAATTAAAAAAAAATGAAAATAAATTTCATATAAATGATTTAGATACTAATCCTATTATTTCTGAAAAAAAAGCAAAATTATTTCCAATTCAAATACCAATAATTAAAACATCATTAAATCAAATCCCTCAAATTAAAAATACATATAATCCAAATAATAACACTAATAATAATAACAACAATAATATAAACAATAACAATAATATTAATAATAATATTCAGGAACAAAAATTCCAATTTTTTTTACAAAATTCTAAAAGTCCTAATGGCTTTTATAAAATTCCATCTTCAATTTTTACACCTCAACAAAAAAATTATGAACCTTTTAAAGTTCCAACTCCTCTTTTTACTCCTCAAAATAATGATGTTTATAATTTAGTTTCTCCTTTTTTAAATACTCCGGATTATATTAATCAAAAAATTCCTAGAAAAAATTATATTGAAAATTATGGTTTAAGTCCAATTGTTGGTTTAAATAATAATAATAATTATAATGATATCACTATTAATGATTCTGTTAATGATAATTTATTTAAATGTAATACACCTTCTTCTTTTCCTAATACACCAATTCAAATTAATCAAAAAATTATTCAAAATTTAAGTGGCAAAAAACAAGAAAATAATAATCTATTTAATTTTGATCAATTTCTTAATAATAATAATTCTAATTTTAATAATAATCAAATTAATAATTTCCAAAATAGAAATAATGATAATCAAGGAAAAGATAATATTCAAATCAATAGAAATTCTACCAATAGATTTTTTAATTGATTTTTTCTTTTATTTTTCATTTTATTTGGATTAGAAAATGTAATTATTCATAATTATAAGATATATATTATATAAACAATAAATTTAAATAAAAAATAAAAAAAATATTAAACATAAATCACTATATATTTAAGCATAAATTTATTCCATTAATTTTTTATTATATTTTTTAACAATAATATATCAATAAATTTATCAAAATATTAATTCGTTAATACCGGAAGATAATTATAATTAGTAATAAATAATAATAATATGATTAATGATAAAGATAAGAAAAACCAGAAAACAAAAAATTTAATTAATTTGTAAGAGAAATATTTTTTATCAAAAAGCTTTAAATCATATATTAAAAAAACAAAATTTTACTTGCATTAAAATATTCTCAAGACGGACATAAAATATATTATTGGTAAAAAAACAAAATAATTTAGAAAAAAGTAGAAAAAGTAGATTTAATTCATAAAGAAGAATAAACAAATGAATAATTAACTAAAGGGATTAGGTTTAAAAAATAAAATAAATAAAAGGAATTGGGATTTTTATTAAAGAAAGTGTATTCTTTAGAATAATTTAATTGATTCTATAGGAAATATTTAGAAAGGCTTTTTTAAAAATAGAATATCGAATCAAAAACGAGAAAAATAGCTTTTGTAAAAAAATAAAAATTATATTTAAAGTTGAAAAGAAGAAAAAAGATAAATATTTTTCAAAGAAATTATAATAACAAAAATTACTTATCCAGTGATATTTGAAAAGAAGAATTTAAAAATGATTGAAGGAAAAAGTAATTATATTTTTTAAAAAATGAATGTAAACCAATAATTGGAAAAAAGAAAGAACTCAATATATTTTCTATTTTGTTCATCAATGTTATTCTTATAAGAATGAATAAACTTGAAATAAATAATTTTATTTTCATTTATAAAGATTATAATATTATCAAATTTAGATGATTAACCGTGATTTATTTTTTAGAAAGACAGTTTTATATTAGCACTAATTTGACATTTATGTCATATTTTAATATTAGTTTAATACTTTCACTTATTTTTATGTTTATAAATAAAATAGATGTGAAAATATAAGAATAATATATTAAAGATTTATACTTATTTTGTTGAAAAATACTTAAATATTTCTTCCAAAATGTTTTCTAATACTAAAAGACACAAAATTATAAATTATAAATTTATTTAAATATTCTGGTTGAAAATATTATTTGATAATCAATTCTTTGAATATTAGTTGTTTAAAAGAAAAAAAATGATAATGTTAAAAATATTATTAGAATACTAATTAATAAGTTTATATTCATACATAAAATTTTTTAATTATAAATGAAAAAAAATAATTCACATTACATAAAAAAGTAAATAAAAATTATTCAAAAATCCATTTATTTTTTTTATAAATTATTTTTTGACAACCTTTTGAATTTTTATCACTATTCAAACAACAAGACCATAAAAAATCTTTAACTTTTTTTTTAACAGTATATTCAGGTAATTCAGGAGCATCTCTCATAATAATATTTTCTTCAAAAACGAATTCTCTATAAGTTCCAGGATGATGATATTTAAAAATTAAATTCTTTTTATTATCCTTATTTTTCTTTTCTTGTTTTTCAATTTCATTTTTTGCAATTTTTTCATAAGCATCAATAAATAATTCTTTAGTTTCAATTTCAGAATAATTTAAATTATTATTTGATATATTAGAATTTTCATCATTTTCATTTGATGATATTTCACTTTCATTTAATAATCTATCATATTCTAGTTTTGGAATTGGATATTTACTATCATCTATTTTTCCTATTATATTAATATTTTTTTTAGGTTTTTTAAGCAATTCTTTTTTTTTTTTTTATTTTATATTCTTCCTGTATTTTTTCTTTTATTATTTCTTCTTCATTTTTTATTTCATTTCCTTTTATAACTAAATGTTCTAATATTTTTCTTCTTATATTATCTTGTGATTCTGATTTTCTCATTTTCTTTTTATTAAAAACACTTGTTTCTTTAATATTTTTAACAGCTAATATTTTATCAATTAAATCTTCGTCTTTCCATTTAAATTTATTTTCTTCTTTTTGTTTTTTTTTAATTTCTTCTTTACTTAAATTTCCAGTTAATTCATTATATTTATATAAATATCTTTTATACATTTCTTTAAAAACTAAAGCATTTATTTTTTCAGGGTATTTATCTTCTAAATCAGGATTATCATATTTAACTTTTTTTTCAGCTTTTTCTCTATCAAATAAAGTTAATTCTTTTACTTTTTTCATTATTCGATTATATTCTAAAGTTTTTTTACTAGGAATAATATATGGTTTAAAATATCTTATGACTTCAATTTTTTTTCTATTTTCACTAATAGGAAAAGGCTTTTGTAATGATCTATTATTACTATTATCCCTCCAATATTTTACACTATTTTCATTAGCATTAAATAAATTAGCAGCAGATAAACTTCTCATTTCTTTATCTGTTATAAATTTAGAAAAATCCCATTTTTTTTTTCCTAAAATAAAAGCAGAATTTCTAGTATCACAACCATTAATTAATTTTTTTTCTTTTAAAGGAACAACTTTAAAATCCTTTAAACCATGAATTACTTCAAAAATTGTTTGTTTTAATTCAGGCCTTTTTTGATTATGAACATCAACAGAGATATCCCATTCTTTTTTTTTTAATTCTAATATATCAGGTTCTATCAAGTTTTTAACATATTTTTTTGATTCACTGACATATGGTAAAATTGCATCATCTGGAAATTTTTTGTATTTATAATCAAAATTTAATTCTGTCTTTCTATTAAAGTCATTTTTTAATTTTTTTAAAGTAAATGTATTTTCCCATTCTTTCTTATCTAATGAACGTAATTGTTTACCTGAAAATTTTGGGTTTATTTCATTTGATAAATTTAATATATCTTCTCGAAATGATAATAATTGTCTTGGGTCTTTTTTAGGTAATTTATATTCGAATTTTATATGTTCATTTAAATCTACATCATTGGAATAATAATTTTTTTTTAATTTTTCTTTAAGAGAATTGGCTAAAAACATTGTTTAAATATTATTTAAAAATGAAATTTTTTCTTTTTTTAAAAAATAATTATTCTTAATTTATATATTAATTTTATCTAATTTTATTCATATTTATAAAATCAAATGGTAGCATTATCAGTGGTAATATGTTCTAAAAGTGCAAAAATAATTTTCGCAAGACAATTTGTAAAAATGACAAGAATGGAATTAGAAGAACATATAGTTCAATTTTCTAGAAATATAGATTCATATAAAGAAATAACACATTTTGAAAGTGATAAAGTTAGATTTATTTTTATTCCAATTGATTCATATTTTCTTATTTTAATCACTTCAAGGAATTCTAATATAATAGAAGATACAGAAATATTAAAATTAATATATAGATTTATTCAAGATTTATGTAATGGACAAATTAATTATGATTCAATTATTGAAAATTCTTTTGAAATTATGTTAGGAATTGATGATATTGCTTGTTTAGGATATAGAAATGGAATTAATATTATTCAAATTAAACAATATCTTCAAATGGAAAGTTTAGAAGAAAAAGAATTTAAAAGAAAAAAATTAGAACAAGAAAGAAGAGTTCAAAGAGAATTATATGAAAAAAGTAAAGAATTTGATAGGTTAAAAAGAGAAAAGAAATTTATGAATGATGCTATTTCAAGTTCTAATTTTGATTATAAAGAAGAAACTCCTATGAAAACTTTAAAAGTTTCTAATAAAAAAAGTGTCAGTAATGATGATATTGAAGATAATAATCAAAATGAATTAGTTACTAAAAAAGAAGTTGTTGTTGAAGAAAAAGATAGTAAGAATAAAAAGAAATCAAAAGGTTTGAAATTGAGTAAAAAAAAAAATTTTGGCTAAATTTTGAAGAAATGTTAATTTAATATAATATTTAAATTAAAAAAACATTTTAAATTAATTAAATTATTTTAATATTTTTTATTTATTTTTGTTATTTAAAATAATATTTATATTTAATAGATAATAAATGAAAATAATGTTTTTTTAATATTAATCCATATAATTTTTAATTTTACTTTATACAATTTGTAAATTGAAACAATAATAAACAATATATGTTATTTTATTAAAAGTAGATTAAAATAATCATAATTATTTTTGGATGGAAAATGAATTATTTTTGGATGGAAAATGAATTTCAAATAATTCATAAACATACTATTATAATAGATGAAGATCATAATAAAAAATGAAATTTACTGAATGAAGGCCATTTATAATAATTCATCTACCAAATAAAAATCTAGAAGAATTGAGTAAAGAAAAGAACAATATCTTTAATGATTTATTGGAAAAAAATATTTCCTAATAATTGAAGGAAATGACATCCTGATTTTAAATTTTGAAAGAAATTCCCTATTATCTAAAAAAGGCTTTAATTTGATTGTGTAATTATAATTATCCTTTTGATCAATATTAATATTAGTTAATATTTTAGAAAGAACTTATAACAAAAAAACCACTACAAGATTTCTTTAAAAAGAAATGATGAGAAAATACTACTTGAATTAAAGTTTGAATATCAAGTTAAAGAAGAAAATATAATTAATAATAAAATTAAAAATGATGATGATGAAAAAAAGTTAAAAAGTAAATAAAATAAAGTAAATGAGTGAAAAAATGTAATATTGAAAATATTATTCTTTAAATATAACGAAGAACACAATGAATAGTTATTTTTTATTTTTTACAGATAAATCATTTTTTATAAGTTCTTTTTCTTTTTTTAAATATGTTAAAAATTAATTCATAAAAAAATAAAATCTATATTAAATCAAAACTAATAAAATATAATAAATAATAATATTTCTTTCAAAAAAAAACTAATTATTTAAAACAAATTTGAACAAACTATATAGAAAAAAAAAATAAAAATAAAACAAGCAGAAAAAAATAAAATAAATAAAAATGGAAAGATATATAAATCAAGATTCCAAAAATTTTGAAGATTTCATAAAAGACAATGATGATGATTTAGAAGGAATAATTCAAAATGAGCCACAAAAGAATAAATATGAAACAGTAGGTTATCACAAAATGAATCAATTTCCATATTATTTAATAGGAAAAGTAGTATCAAAATTTGAAATAGATGGAATAAATAAATTTTTAAATGGAGTTGGAATTTTAATAGGACCAAATATAGTTTTAACAGTAGCACATAATTTATGTCATTTAAATCAAAATAAAAAAATTTTATATACTAAAAAAGCTATTTTTTTTTCTTGTGCAAACGGAGATTTTTGTTTATTTGAACCTGTTAAATCTCTTAAAATTTATGTTCCTGATAGTTATATTGAAGCTTTAAAAAAAGAAGATAAAGATGAAGAATTATTAAATGATTGGGGATTAATTTATTTAAATACTTCTATTGGTAATTCTATTATAAATTTATTGGATATAGAAAATAGAAATGAGTTGAAAATTAATCAAGATTATTTATATAACTTTTTTACTTATAATGAAGGATTAAAATTAGATAAAATTGTAGAAATGGTGAATTCAGAAAAAATTTCTATTATTGGTTATACTGAATATAAAGACAAATATAAGAATAATTCAGCTTATAAATTTTTAAATAACTTTCGGAAAAAAAATAAAAATGAAAAAGTAGAAAATACTCAATTTGAAGAAATAAATACTAATATTTCTCAAAATATAAATATTAAGAATGAAATAATAAAAGCCAATGAAGATAATGTAATAAAAGAAGATTTTACAGAAGGATTAATAACAACATCACGTTATAATTATAGAAATAATAATAATAATAATAAATTATCTTTAAATGGTATAGATTATATAGTTTTAAATGATGAAGAGTTAAATAAAGAATTTGATGTTACTGATGCAGATAAACAAATAATGAGTGAAAGTAAAGGAAAATTAGTATTATCTGAAAATGAAAAAGATGATAAAATTAATAATATGATAAGATATAAAATTTCTACTTATAAAGGTCAAAGTGGTTCTCCTATTTTTTTAAGATATAAAAGAATATCAAATAGTAAGAAAGGAGAATATGTTTATCAATTTTTAGGTTTACATTCAAGGCGAGGACCTTTAAAAAATTTTTATGAAAGTGAAAAAATGAGTAAATTAACTGAAAATTTATTAACTAATGAAATTCCTGGAAGAGAATATAATAATATTATTAAAAATAATATTGAAGAGAATTTTGATGATGTTAAAAAAAAAAATAATTTAAGTTATAATGATAATAAAAAAAACTATAATGAAATTATTATTTTTAATGGTTCTTGTGATTATAATTGTGCCGTTTCTATTCTTGGTTCTACAATTCCTAAAATTATTTCTTTAGTTAATAAAAACTTAAATGAAATTAAAGAAATGGGAAATGAAATTTCAACAAATAAAGTTAAAAGTGAATTTATTTATACTAAACTTTTATTAAATGATGAAGTTAAATTTTGTGGATTATTTAAAAGATATGTTCCTTTAAGTGTACTTTTTTCTTTTGCTTCTAAAATTTTTAATGTTCCTAAAGAATATATTTTATTAGAAGATATAGCAAATCCTTTAGGTTTAAGTATACAAAACTTTAATTATGATCAAAATAAAAAATTATGTGAAGTTATGGAAGATCCTGATAATTCTTCTTCTATTACTTTTGAATTAATGTTAAATATTAAAAAATATGGTGAATTTATTGCAAATAATATTTTACAGAAATATTTAGAAAATTATGATTTAGAAGAAAGTCAATTGAAAAAAGATTTTAAGAAACATATGAAAGGGTTGTTTCATATTATTTTTAGAGAAATTAATAAATTTGAGAATATTCCTTTAACTTATGGAAAATTATTTAAAAAAATTAGAAAAATGATATTAAATAAATTAGGAATGACAGAACAAGCCAAAAATTAATTAAAAATTTTACAAACAAATTACACTTGTTTTCATAAAATATATATTTATATTAATTATAAAATAGAAAATAGATATAATATTAGATTTTTAAATTTTTTTATCGTTTATATATATATAATAATAATTTAAAAAATACATTATTTTTTTTAATATATATAATTTAATTATTGATAATGAAAAGGAAATCAGAACCTAAAGAAACAGTACACAATAAAATTTATAATAACCTTATAAATGTGAATTATTCTACAAAAAATAAATTTAAAGAAGAAAGGAAATCTTCAATAGAGCCAAATAAAAATATATTTAACTCAGATTTTAAATTATGGTATAATAATCAAATAATTTTAAAAAATAATTTCACACCAAAAAATAAAAGCACAGGAATTTTACAAGGAAGAAGACTGAGCAAAGAAAATTATAATCATGAAAAAATGGAAACAGAACCTAAATTATTAACAACAAATAATTTATTTAGAAGAAATAATCATTTAATTGATGATTATTATCCTCAACATACATTTATGACAAGACAACATTCAAGAAATAAAAAAGAAATATTAAATCATAATACTGATAAAATAAAATATAAGCCTACAATTATTAAAAGTAAGAATGAAATAGAAAATAAAAATTTATTTACTTTTCACCAAGAAAATCTTTTAAATGTAAGAGTTAAAGTTCATAAATTTTTAACTAAAGAATTTTATAAAAAAAAAAAGACAAATGGAAATGAAGAAGAGAATAATAAAAATGAAAATGAGAAAATAGAATTAAAAGAGGATATTGTCCTAAAAACTAAGATAGGTTCTACTTTAGAAAGTACTGAAAGAAAAAGTGATAACTTAATCATTAAAAATAAAGTTAATCACATTGAAAATATTAAAACTAAACAAAATTTAACTAGTAAACAATCATTTGAAGATATTAATAAAAGAAATCAAGATTTACAAGAATTTCTTAATTTTACAAATAATATTGTATTTCTGCCAAATTCTACAAAGAATATTTTTAAAAAAGATATTCAAATAATCACAACAAAATATAAGAATAATACTATTAATCATATAAAGAAAAATTTAAATTTAAATAAAAAAAATTTTCAAATTCCAATGAAGAAATATCATAGTTGTAAAAAAATGATTAAAGAGTCTATTCATAATCCTAAAAATAAAACAAATAAAATTGAAGAAATTATAAAAATAGAAGAAAATGATTTAAATAATATTAATAAAAATAAACATTTAAGAGAAAATTTAACAGATCATTTGATTCAAAGAATAAATTTAAATCCTAATAAACACAAAACTTTAAATCATAACACAAAACAATTTGTTTTAAAAAAAGTAGAAAAAAACAAAAAAAATAAATCCTAATTTTTTTCCTTTTTCTAATTATATAAATATAAAACTTTAAATGTTCCATATATATAAGATAATTTAAATAAATAAAAAAGATATATTTTATATAAAATTATTCTTAGAAACTGTTGATTCTTTCTATTTTTTTTATTATTTTGTGAAATTAAGTTGAAGTGACAGTTCAAATATCATTAGGATATTCATAACTTTTTGGTATAATAATTAAATCTATTATTTAAATTTTATTTGTTTCTTTGTTACTTACTTCTCTTCTATAAATCTAGTCAAAATTTTGTTTCATTATCAATAAATATTTCATCAGATATATAAAAATTGGAAGATTCAGATTCACTGGAAGTGACAGAATTTAAAAGGGAAATTTTTTTTATTATAATAATAATTAATTTATAATTCCTGAAATTTATTTGAGATTCTAATAATTATATCTCTTATATATTTAAGTTGCGAGATGAATGTTGTAATGAATATAAATTGATGTCTTTTTTAAGAATTTGCAAATTTAATATCTATTTTTTTAAAGTCAAAAACACATTTTGAGTAAATTTATTAAATATAATTAGTGAAATACATATTTTTTAAAATAGGGAATTATTCCTCAAAAAATGTTTAAACTAAATTATAGACTTAAATTCTTGTTATAATTAATAAAATATGGAAATTCAAAATAGGATAGTATTATCAAATTAAAAGCCTTAATTTTAGTTTTTTAGAATAATTTTGATTTAAAATAAATTTATAATGAATTTAAAGATTTTCTTAAAAAATAATATAACTGAAAGTCAAAATCCATTTCAAAATATCTTTTTTATTAAACCACATTCCAATATCTTTAGAAGTAACATTAGCAACTGAAGTATCATCAGCTTCATCATAAAGACTGTTATTATCAATACAATCAAGAGGATCATTACACCAAACACTTCCAGTGCAAACCCTATTATAATCTGGACAAATAATACTTCCAGAATAACCAGTGACAGTAATTTCTTCATAAACTCCTGAACAATTTAACAAAACATCTCCAATATCAATTGTAAAAGTTCTAGTAATATTATCACATTGAATTTCATGACATCTACTCTGTTTATTTGAAATAATAGAATAATTCTTAGGTGATAAAGAACTTAAAATACAAATAGAATTATTACCGTAAATTTCTCCAAAAATAGGATTTACATTATTCATATTTTTTCCATTTGAATCACATCTAGAATAAAAATAATAATTTTGACTAGCATAACTAATACTAACAGGACAATAATCAGCAGGAATAAAACCTCCTTTTCTTTTATCTGAAAAATATTGATAATATGAAGGAAGTTGTGAAGAATAAGTAGTAATATAACAATAGCCTCTATCAATATTAGAAGCAGAGCATCTTTCTTCACCTGCCACAACACAAAATTCTCTTCCATAAATAGTTTCCCCATTAGATACACAAGAATTATTTAAAAATGAACATCCTAATCCTTTACCATATCTAAATAATCCACCAGTATAATAATTAACATCATACCAACCTGAATCTTCTAATAATCCAAGCGTAACTTCACTAATTACTATTTCAGGATAATCTGTTGATATCATATAATCACCTAACATTATTCTTGCTTCCCAATGAGATCCTGCTGAACCACTTCCACCTTGATCTTCTAATTCTACTCCTTCTATTGAATCACAAGCAAAATGTCTTTTTGCTTGTTTTAAAACATTATTTCCTTTAAATAATATTCTATCTATTCCATTTATTTTCTTTTTCATTGTTAAAGTAGTGTTAGTGTTAAAAAATTCAAATAATCCATTACTAAAGCCTAAAACATGAGTAATTTCATGTAATAAAAGCATAATTAAAAATTTCTGTGAGTTTTCTTCAGAAAAATCATAATGAGTACCTAATAATACTCCTCCTGCAACTGGTCTATTATCAGGAACACTCAATGCAATTGCATAAGCTGCAGCATCAATTCCTTCTCCTATGAAATATACTTTTGGAATTAATATTAAATCTGTTTCTATAACATTATTTGTTATATATGGAACTTCACTTCTTATTATATAATCATTTTCTGTGTTAAATAATTGAGGAGATAATTTTAATTTTTTTGGAGAATTTACTGCTAATATTTTTGAAAAATAATGTACTGTCTTGTTTAAGGATAATGATAAGTTTAAATAGTATGATGAATTGATTTCTCCTGAATTTAATTGAGAATCAAGTACTTCATAATCTATATATATTGAGATATAATGCTTTGTCGATTGGAGCTTTCTTATTTCTTCTTTTTCAATTGGATTTATTATTTTTATTGGACGTTTTTTTATTAGGTTATGACCACAGTTGAATGTGTTTATTGAGAAGAATGAGATTATTAAAATAAGGAAAGATAAATTTTTCATTTTTAATGTTTATTTTGATATAATTTTAAAAATTTTTTATTTGTTTTAATTTATGAATAGGAGTCAAGAATGAATTCTGTTGTGGTGAAAAAAAATCATTAAATATTATAATTGAATAAATAAATATTTAATTTTTGATTATCATATTGTTAAGAATAAATTAAATCAAAATGTATATATATTATTATCTAATTGTTTTATTAAATTTCAATACAAATTCTTTTTAAAATTAATAAAAACCTTAAAAAATAATTAATTATCTCAAAAAACACAAAATATATTAAAAAAAAATTAAAAAAAAATAAGGTTTAAAAAAATTTTTTCAAAACATTCTTCTCCTTATTTCATGTTTTTCTTTGTCAATTTTTTTTAAGATTGATGGAATAATAATATCCTTATCACTCATAAAAAGTTTAATATGAGTATATTAATTTTTTATCTGACAAAGAGATACTTTTATTATTAAGATGTATATTTGAATATATATTTCTTCTATATTTTTTCTTTTATAAAACTGTATGAAATATGATACTGTTATCTGATTATTTTCTGCAAAATCTTTGATTCTTTTACTTTATCAAAATCTTTTTCTTAAACTAAAATACTAATTTGTTTTAAATTTAGTGATTGATTGAATTGAAAATTTAAGTGGATATTGACATTAACAATAATTTAATCCATTTTCCTTTTTTCTTTTATTAATTCATTTAACAAATATTCAAAATCTTCTGATTTTATTTTTTCAAAAGATTAATTTAATGTTCGGAATTGTTATATTAAGTTTATATTTAAGAGAGGATGAAGAATATCATATATTTCTAAATTGAGGATTGATTATATTTTTATAATAGACTTTATTTATCATTTTTATTAATTTAATTTATTATTTAATACTTTTACATATAAAAAATTTAATTTTTTAAATCGAGTTTAAATGAATTATTATTTATAAATCTTCAAGAAAAAAACAATTTGAATTTCTAATCTTAGATTTTTAATAATTTTTATTATATAAAGAATTGTAAAATATATTTTTCAAATGTTAATAATTAAATTACATCAAAACATAAAAATAAATATTAATAATTTTAATATATTTTCATATACAGAATAAAATTATTCTAATTAAAGATTGATTCAAAATCATTCACTAAATAATATAAAATAAAAATCATTTATTTTTATTTTATTTTTAAAATTAAAATGGACGAACATTTAGATATTATAGATATGAAAAGTTCTTTATTAGATGATGAAATGTTAATTATAAAAAGAAAAAGTGAAAGGTTTGCTTATTTTTTATTTATAATGACCCAAATTGTATGGGCAACTCAAGGAACACAATTAAAATCATTTCATATAATATTTCCAGGATTATATTATATTCATAGTTTTACTTTTTGGAGAAATCTTATGATGACTAGTTTAGGATATTATATCTGTTATTATAAAAAAATCAAAATAATAAAACCTAGTGAAATTAAAGTAAGACATTGGTTTTACGTAAGAAATATAGGAATATATATATGTATATCAACTTGGATGCAAGTTTTATCATATTTTAGACTTTCAACATGTCAAATTGTAGGTTCAATTAGTCCAATTATTGTAATATTATTATCTATTATAATATTAAAGGATAGTTTTTATATGAGATATATATATGGCTCAATAATATGTTTAATTGGTGCATGTATGATTATATTAAATGAAAGAAATCCAGAAACTAATAATAAAAATTTTGATGATAATATATTTGCTGGAATTATTTGCTTTATCATTAATCAAACAATGTTTTCTTTTGTGAATATTGGCCAAAAAAAGGTTACTCAAGAAAGAATATCTTCTGAAGTTCAAACTTTTTATTTTGGTTTTTATAGTTTAATTATATCATTTTGTTTTTGTATTATTTATCAAGATTTTGGGTTTAGAAATTGGAAATATTGTCTTTATTGTATTGGTAATGGTATTTTATTTTATATCGGAAATTATTATACTACTGAATCTTTTAAATATATTCAAATTTCAAAATTAATGCCAATTAATTATTTAGGAACTGTTTTTACTGTTGTTTTAGGATGTATAGTATTTAAAGAAAAACTATTTTTCACTGATATAATTGGAGCTTCAATGATTATTGGATTTGTAACATATAATGGAATATATCCACCTCAATCAAAGAAAAAAATAGAAAATGAAAAAAAATAAAATAAAATTTAAAATAAATCATGGAATATTATTATTTATATTAATAATCACTTTTTATTTTGTTAATCATATATATATTTTATATGAATTTATGATATAAATATTAATCAAAAGATTATTGCTTCTAAAAGAGATTTAAAGATTATTTGATATAGAAAAAAAATAATAGATTCAAAAATAGTTGAAACCATTTTAAAAATAAGGAAAATAAATAATAAAGAATAGAAAAATATAAATTTAATTTTTTAGAAATATGATTTTATGGTGTCAAAAGATGATTTGAATTTTGATGTTATATTAAAAATATAAATGATTTAGAAATGATATTTTGTTTTGTTATTCTTAAATAAAAAAAAGGATTTATAAGTATATAAAATAAAAAAAAATTATTATGAATTAAAAGAAACATTAGAAAATCTTTTTTTCTAAAAATAGATATTAAAAAGAAATATTAAATCCATAATAGTTCAATATAATGCATTCAAATCATATTATAGAATTTACAAAAATAATTGAAATCTTTCTTGTGTATATGTTTTTTATATCCAAATAAATTATATCTTTTAATTCCTTTAATATCATTGTCTAAGATATTAAAGGAAAGCATAAGAAGTTCTGAAATATAAAATTTTAATTTTAAAATTAAAAAGAAATAAAAGGTATTATTTTTTCCTTAGCTATTTTTTGGTTCTTTCATTATAGAAAATGTTAATTATTAATCTATCAAAAAAAAAGAAATATTTATCTCATTGATAATAAAAAGAATAAACATCTGCATAAATAAATTTAAATATTTTCTATTTTTAATCTATTTTATTTAAATTAAAATGAAAATTATTTTTATGTTTTAAAATTTATAATTTATTCATTCTGAGCTTTTTATTTTTAAAAAAATCTTTTTCTCACTATATTTCATTTTTTTAAATTTAAATTTTCTTTAGATTAAACTTTAAATAAATATTTTAATTATTTATTAAAAATAATGCAAAATATTAAATCAAAAGAAAAAATTCCTTTAAATAAAATAACAAAAGAAAAAATAGACTATGGGAAACAATTTAAAATCGAAGAAGACATAAATGGTATTTTTAATAAACTGAATTCTAATACTCAATCTAATAATAAAGAAGAAAACTTAAATTTTGAAAGGGAAAACTTAAATAATATAAAAGAAGAAAATGAAATTAATGAAAAAGAAGGTAATTCATTATATTCATATGATTTAAAAAATAATTCTTTTAATTCAAAAGAATTTGAAAGTCATAAATCAACAATAATAGAGAAATCTTTAAATTTAGATAATATAATAAACATTGAAGTATCAAACAATTTAAATGAAAATTTAGCAAACAATGAAAATGGAATTCATAATAGTAATAATAATTCTTTTGAAAATAATTATAATAAAGAATATTTTGCTAAAAAACAAAAAAATAATAAAAGTAATAATAAAGATAATAATGTTATTGATACTTCTGTGAATAGAAATGATGGGACTACTCAAAATATTTTATCTTTAAATAATAATAATGAAAAAGGAAAAAATTTATATATTATTAAAAAATATAATAAAGATAATAAAATAAATGAAATGAATAAAGAGGATAATAAAATACAAATTAAAAATAATAATTCTAAAAAATGTTATTTATATAGAAAAATTTGTATTTTTTTTCTATGTATTATTATAATATTAATAATAATTATTCAAATACTTATTTTTTTAAAATTTTTATAAATGTAATAATTAATTTTTTTCAGTTTATATAATGATTATTTTATTTTTTATTTTAAAAATATTTGAAATATTATTCTTCACAGAAAAATAAAAAAAATAATATGAAATAACTTTTTAAAAAATATTCTATCGATAAATTAAATGTTAACCTAATATTTATTAAATCAAAATTAAAAAATTTTAAAATAAAATAATTCAATTAAAATTTCAATTTAATAAAATGAAGATTGATAAGAAATTATAATAATGAAATACTTAATTTTTTTGAAAAATATGTTAATGAGAAATTGTTTGTATTGAAAATCATTTTAAAAACACAAAAAATATAATTTAATATTATTTTTTATTTTTATTTGATTTTAATAATATTTTTTATATATAACCAATTGTTAATTAAAATTCAATTTTTTAATCTTTGATATAATTGAACTTTAATTAAAAAATTAAATAAATTATAAATTATTTTTATCTACTATTTAAAATTAATATGATTAATTTATTAATTTATACAATTTTTTATATATAAATTAAATTCACAAATTTTTATATAAATTATAATCAAAAAAATTTTTTCCTATTAAAACGTATAATTTGAAATAAAAAAATTTTTCCGATTTACAAGATAAATTTAATATCAAATAAATTGTTTATAAGATCCAAATTCTTCAGGATCAATATATAAATTAAAATCTAACAATGAAATAAATTCAAGTTCCATTTTATTAATTTCGTTTAATTTCACTCCAGCAACTTTAGAATAATAATCATTATTGAAAATAATATCTTCATTATATTTAATAGAAACTAAAACAGCAGTAAAAAAAATTCTATGAATATTAAATTCATTAATATCTTTTATCTTATTGATTCTATCAATATAAATTAATGAACATATTAAAGTATTCATTTCAGAATCAGAATAAGTTATAATTCTATTTATATAATCAATGAGTGGAATTTTAGGAAGGCTTTTTCCTGTAAAAATATCTCTTCTAAGTTTATATCTTTTGTTTATTTTATTGTTATTTATTATTTTTTCTAGAACTTTTGAAATTAAACTTGATAATTTTAAATTTTTAACTTTGGCTAATTCAATTAATGATTCTTCATCTTCTGTTATGTTTCCATCATTTGTTGATATTGATTTTTCACTTAAGAATGAAGAATTTAAATTATCTTTTTTCATATTAAAATTTGTAACTGCTTTGTTTTCCATTTAAATAAATATTTTATTCTTTTTTTCATCTATTTATATTATTTTTATTTATTTTTTATGATTAAATATTGAGATATTTTTTTAATCTTTTAAATTTATAAATTATATTTTTCTTTAAAATAAATAAAAAAAAATGAAAAAATAAATTTTAAAAATGGATGAAAAGATAAGTCTTGCAATGAGTGAAAAACAAATTGAATTAGAAAAAGAAAAATTATATTCTGATTATAGAGCTTTTAGACATAAAGTAAATGTGAGAGGAAAAGATTTACATATTAAAATAAAAAAAACACAAGAAAAAATGAAAAAGAATTTAATCCTTTTAAAGCAAGAATTTCCTAAAAAACAATTTACTTCATTAAAAAAAAGAATAAAACAATTTCATAAATCAAATACTATTGAAGAGAAAAAATCACCAATATCAAAAAAATATAAAAATTATTTAAATTCCACAATAAAATATGTAAATTATTTAAAAAATGAAAATATAGAATTATCACGTTTAAATGAATTAAATCTTCATAATATTTCTCAGAAATTATTATCACGTCCTCATAGTGCAATATCAATACTTAAAAATAAAAATTTAAATGAATTAACAAATAAAATTCAAAATAGTTCTCTTAGACATTTAAAAAAAGTAAATATTGGAAGAATAAATGATAATTTAAGAAAAACAATAAATTTAGGATTTATAAAATATAATCCAATTTCAAATCTAAAAGATTTATATTATATAAAAAAAAATAATTCTTATGTTAAAGAAAATTTTGAAAAAATGAAAACTAAAATGAATAATAAAATAAAAGATGAAATTGATGGAAAATTTTATAAAAAAAAATATGAAAAAATTGTAAATCAAAATTTAAAAAAAAACAATGAATCAAGTACTCAAAGAGATATTCCAAGATCAAAATCAACTGGTTTTTATTCTTTGAATACTTCAAAAAAATTTTATCAAAAAAAAATGTTAAAAGAAAAAGAACAAAAAGAATTTGAATTAATGGAAGATACAATTGAACCTTTATATAATACTTTAGATATTACTCCTATTTTAAAATATATTGATGATACTGTAAATGAAAAAAATAGAGATAAAAATAATATTAATGAAAAAAAAAATATTTATTTTCCAGATTTGCAAAAAACTGCAAAATCACTTTCTAAACTTAATAAATATAAAAAAGAAAAAGAAAATGAAAAAGATAATAAAGAAACTTTTCAAATTATTGATTATGATGAAATTTCATTATATAAAAGATATGAAGAATGTAAAGAACAATTGATTAAAGCTTTTAATAAACGAAAATAAATAATTTTATATTTAATTTATATCTATATATAAATAAAAATATTTTTTTTAAATTAAAAGAGAAAAAATTATAATATGAATAAATTATTTTTTTCTATTTAATCAAAAATTAAAGAATATCATTTTTCTTATTTTATATATATTAACATTCAAATAAAAGATTAGAATTGATTTTTTATTTAGGAAAACTTATTTTTTTCAAATTTTCAGAAATTTTTTTCCTATTTATATTTCTAAATAAAAAAGAATACAATGTATTATCTCATTTTAACTAAATATGCTCTTAAGGATAATGAAAACAATCATAATATACAAAATATTTTTCCCTGAGAAAGTTAGAAAAAGTAATATTTTATAATATTTTTATTTTATCTAATCTTAATTAAATTAATATATATTTAATCAACATGTTTTATTATTTATAAACTTTCATTTTGTAATTATATATATTTTACATATTCTAAATTAAATATATGTATTCTTAATTTTCATAATCAAAAATTTGTCCAAATCTTTGCATCATAAATGAAATACCTATATTATCTTTAACTGAAATTAAAAAACTTTCAACTTTATATTTTTTACATAAATCATTAATATTATTTTCTTTAACTACATTTTTTAAATCTTTTTTATTTCCTATTAAAAAAACTGTTTGATTTAATTTCACAATTTGTCGAATTAATTTTTTTGCTTGTTGAAAAGAATTATTCGATGATAAATCATAAAAAATAAAATAACAATCTGCTTCTTGTATTGTATTAGTATTATTACTTACAATAAATTCTAAATCAAATTTTTTTCCATAATTTAAATAACAATTTTTTTTTGTTATTTCATCTTGAAAACTTGGAATATAACAACTATCAAATTTATTCTCAATATATCTTATAATAAAAGATGTTTTTCCTGATTCTTGAGCACCATAAATTAAAATAGTTTTTTCAAATTTTTGTTTTGTTTTCTTTTTTTTATTAAATTCTTTATTTTTTTCTTTAACAACATTTTCTCTTAAATCTATATCAGTTGAAGTTTGAGAATCTTTTTGTTTCATTTTTCTTTCTTTTTCTTTGATTATTTTTTTATTTTCTATTATTTTATTTTCTATATTTTTTTCTTCATTTTCTTTTATTTCTTTTTCTTCATTTTCTTTTATTTCTTTTTCTTTGTTTTCTTTTATTTCTTTTTCTATATTTTTTTCTTCAGTTTCTTTTTCTAAAATACTTTCTTTTTTTTCACCGATTATTTTTTCATTTTCAATTTTTTTATCATTTTCATTATTATTTTTCACTTCTTTTAAATTAATTTTTTTCATTCCATTTTCATTTTGATTAAAATTCGAATTTATAATAATATTAGTTTCTATAGGAGTTGATTTTAAATTCAGAATTTCATTATTTTTTATTTCTTCATGATTATTTTTAATTTCTAAAGGTTTTAAACTATTTTTATCTAAATTATTATTTAATTGAGATAATTCATCAATTGAAATATCAGCTCCTTCTTTATCTTTTGTACAATTTTGACAACATTTTGTCATAATACCATTTCCCATTATGAAAAAAATTTATAAATTATCTTTTAAATTTTTTATTAAATACTATTTTAAAAAATTAAAAAATAATTTTCTGATTTTTTTATATTAAAATTAATCTTTTTATAATATTTATTTTTATTTCCATACTTTAATTCTTTGTTCAGAACAAGATATAATTTCATTATTTTTACCTTGAATTATATAATTAATTCCTGTATTATGTACTTTTTCTTTTTTAGAAATTAATTCTAAATCATCTCCTTCTTGATTTAATTTATATTGATAAAAATGAAAATAATTCCCTTGTAAAGAAAAATCACCTTCAACTCCAAATAATAAAGTATTATTATTTAATTTAAAAACACATAAAATAGTATTTTTTAGATCTACTTTTTTAATTAACTTGTTATTTTCAATATCAATAACATAAAATTTTTCAGCACAAACTCCTAAAAAAGTATCAGTTAACATACAAACTAATTCTATTGATTGTATTATTGAAATATTATTCGTCGTTTGTATAATTGAGTAATCATCACAATTCCAAAATTTAATTTTTTTTTCAGTGTAAGATGTTGTTAATAAACTTTTGTTTGGTAATTCAAATAAAAAATCAATTCCTGATTTTTGAAATGTTTTAATATTTTCATATTTATTTGTTTTTGTATTTAATTCATATATTTTAAAAGTTTTTTTTGATGTTATTGATAATAAATGTCCATTAAATAATTCAATTGTTTGTACAATATAATCTGAATTATCTTCTATTGTATTTATAATAGTATATTTAGTATTATTATCTGTTAATTTTATTATTTTTATTGTTTCATCTTCTGATGATGATAATATTTGATTATTTTTCATTTTAAATATATAAGTAACACTATTTTCATGTATTTTTATTTTTTGTTTTAATTTAAAATCATCTTTTGAAAAAATGTTTATTCTTCTATCATCAGAACAAGAGGCAATATCACCATTATCTAATTGAAGTAAACATCTTATTGCTCTATTATGTTCATTTATTGTTTTCGTTTCCTTAACATTTTGAATTAAAAACTCACTAGTAACTTTAATTTCTTCATTTCCCATTTTAAAATTATAAAACAAAAAAATAAATTTAAAAATAACAAAATACCAAAAAAATGTCAGTTGCAGATAATTTTGATTATTCAATCCCTACATTAAACCGTAATCAAACAATGTATCTTCAAACAATAAATTCTAACGATGCTAAAATTCATCCATTTAAAAAACTAGACACTCAGCGTGATTGGTCAGCAAATCTTTATAACTTAGATATAGAATCAAGTAGTCCTCGTCGATTTGGAATCTTTACAAATAAAGTAGACTTTATAAACAAAGTAGATGATATTGAAAGAACAAATTCAAAAATATTACATTATCCTTTAGATAAACCAGAATATAATTTAACTAATGCAGATATTGAAAAATCATCTCCAAATATGGGACATTTAAGAACAAATAGATGTACTAATCCTTTAGAACCAAAATATAATTTACCTAAAGTTGAAGAATATCCTCCTGAAATACCTAAATTTATTAGAGATCAAATTGATATAAGAGATATTCAAGGTACTTTTCCTCAAAAATATTTTCAATGGGGAACAAGGGAAACTTTTCCTTTAGATAATCATGGAATTGAAGGTTCTAAAACACAGAAAAAATATATTAGAAATACTGTTGGTAATTCTAAATACCATTATTTAGATTATTCTGATTTAACTAAGGAAATTTTCAAAACTGGAAGACATACTAATCCATTAGATCCTATATATAATTTTAAACATCCAAATGGTGAACCATATAAATATGGTCCTATTGAAAAAAGTAAACCTCAAACAATATATCCTTATACTCATCCTGTTCCTTTTGGTTTAAAAACTGATGATATATTAGGTGCTCAAGTTGGAAGTAAAAATAAAATTAATGCTTTTACTGGAAAAAATTATGAAATGACTACTAGTGATATTAGAGGATGTTCTGTTGGAAGTTTAAAAAAAGGAATTAGTACTAATAGATGTACTAATCCTATTTATCCTAAATATCAATATTTAGGTAATGTGGAATTAAGAGGGAATAATAATGATGAATATAATAAAAAAATTGGAAGTACTAATACAATAGATGTTAATAAAAAAATGGGAAATACTGTTAGTAATTTTAATAAGAAACCTTCTATTCATTCTAATAATGAAGAACAGAAAAATCCAAGTAATGATAATTTAAATAACAATAATGATAATAATGTTGAAGTTATTAATAATAATTTAAATTTTGCTAAAACACAATATGATAATCAAGGCTTTGGAAATGGATATTTTAATGATAAAGTTGATTTTAATCCAGATAAATATGTTAAACCAAATCCTTTTTATGGTTTAATTCATGATAAATATGTAAATCCTTCTGATAATCCTGAAAATTTAGCAAAAATTGAAAAAGAAAAAACATTAAAAAAAACACAAGAATTAAAAAATGCAACAGGAACAAACTTTTATAATATACCAAATATGTCTCAAGTTCAATTTAATAATATGAATAATACTATTGGTGGAACAAATACTAAATTTAATGCAACAAATACTAAATTTAATGTAACAAATAATAATCAATATAATCAACAACCAGGATTAACAAATAATTCTTTAATGAATACAACAAATTTAAATAATGCTTTAAATAAAACTAGTTCAAGTATGATGAGTAAAACTGCAACAAATACTTTTGGAGTGAGTAAAGGAAAGTTATCTTATGCACAACAATTAGATCAATTTATGGCTACTAATAATTTAAAATATATTGAACCTCCTAAACCTCCTGAACCAGAACCTCAACCTGAACCTGCTGTTGAAGAACCTGTTGAACCTGAACCTGTTAAAGGAAAAGGGAAAACTACTACTACTAATAGTAAGAAAGGAAAAAAGTAAATTTGGTTTTTTGAAGTTTTATTTTATTTTTTTTAGTTACAGATATTTTTCTCTTTTTTAAAAGAAAGTGATAATAATATTAAATTTTTAATTTTTTTTAAAATAATTTTTTTGATTTTTATTTTTTTTTTTTTAAAATGTTTTTATTGAAAATTTAAAAGACAAAAAGAATTCATTTAATATAAAAAATTGAAGTTTAATCATTCATTTAACTCTCAAATTTATATTTTTCCCATAAAAATTTTACAAAAAAAGAAAAACATTTAGATACAATTATTTTATTTTAAAAAATTGACTTAAAAATATTAATAAAAATACAAAATAAAAAAATAATTAAAAAATGGAAAGACTAACCCCAGTAAATTTCCTATGTGACCAATGTCATGAACCTCATAACAAAGTACTTCCTCCTCGTACAAACTTCACTACATGTCATCGTTGTGGTTCCCTAATAGATGTATCTCGTTTTCAAAACATGTCTTATCGTCAAAGACAATTAAATCAGAATATTAATTTTCAAAATTACCAAAATAACCCATTTGAACAAGGAGAAGCTTTTCCAATTGAAAATGATCCTGAAGATATATTTTTTTACCCTAGATTAGGTTTATATAATAATAATGATGATGATTCAATTAATAATAATGAAGAAGATGATTTTAATAACTTTTGGAATAACAACAGAAATAGAAATAGAAATAGTAATAATAGAATGTTTAACATTAATATTCCTAATCCAAATTATAATAGAAATGCTGAAAGAAGACATAGAATGTATATGTTAGGAATTGAAGACCCTGAAAGAGAAATTGAAAGATTAAATATGCAAATTAGTTTATTAAGAGGAAATTCTATTCAAATTCCTAAAATTAAAATTAAATTAAAAAAAGAAAAAATGAGTAAAAAATTTTGGGTTAAAAATGATAAAGATGTTCTTGAAGAACCTAATTGTTGTATTTGTTTATGTTCAATGAAAATAGGAGAAAATATTACTAAGTTGAAATGTGGACATTTGTTTCATTTTAAATGTTTGGATAAATGGGTTGAAAATAAGGATGCTTGTCCTTTTTGTAGAGGAAAAATTAATCAGAAGAGAGCTAAAACTGTTGGGAAAAAAAAATGAATTTTTGTCTTTGTTTTTTTTTTATTTTTGTAGTAAAGGTATATACTTTATTTATATATTTTATTATTATTATTTTCTTTCTTTTTTATTTATTTTTTGAATTAATATTTTTGGTCATTTTTTTATATATAGAATTTAATATAAATAAAATAAGATTAAGTTAATTATATTTAGTAAATAATATTAAAAGATGTGAAAAGAGAATAATAAAATTTTTAAGTATTGAATGAATAAAACAAAAATTTTTAATTAAATGAAAATATTAAGAATCGAAAGGAATATGAAGTTTTGGTATTATTAAAATAAATTTTTAAAATGAAATTTGTGCTTGAGAAATTAATGTGCTTTAATAATATGTTTATAATTCTTATATTATTTATATTAATTTCAATGGAATTTTGGTATAATTATAAAGCATTTAATAAATTTATGATATTATTTACTTTTTTTAATTTATATTAAATTTTTAAATAATTCATTATTCATAGAAAAATGAATAAAAAATTATTTGATTTTCAATAAAAATTCTAACAGTTTAAGTAGAGAAATGAATAATTAGAATAAAATTTAATATTTTACCTAACTTTATTTTGAATAATATTGTAATATATTAATCAATGTTTTTTTAATATATAAATCTATAATATAAAAGTTATTTATTAAATGTATGTCAAATTTATTATAACTATTCATTTAAAAATTAATTTTTTGTATTAGCAAATAACATATAATAACAAAATACACTTTCTTTAATATTTACAACTGAAATTCCAATATAAGTTATATTAGGATTAAGTAAATTCTTTCTTCTAGAATAATCACCCATATTATCATCAACAATTTGAAGAATTGCACTAATTTCAGCATTATCAGTACTTTTATCATAATGAAAACTTTCAATTTTAAATTTTTTTTTATTTTTTTCTAATTCTTTTTTTTTACGTTTTATAATTTTTTCTAAAAAAGAAAAAGAAGTAAAAGTCATTTCATCAAAATTTTCATTAATATTATCTTCAATATTAATTTTTAATTCATTTTTTATTATTAATGAATTCATAGGTTCCATTTTATTCAAAAATTCTATTGCTTCATCAAAAGCTTTTGGACCTCTATTTAAAGTTATAAAAATTTCTTTAGCAATTGGTAATAAAAATTGATAATCTTTATTTATTATTTTATCTTTATAACTTTTAATTTTATCAATAAAACATTTTGGATTTGCTCTTATTTTATTTATTATTTCATATAATGAAAAAGATAAATTATTTGTTATATAATTCATATTTGATAATTCTTTTTGATATTTTGGAGCATAATGTTTAAAATTTCTTACAGTTAAAGGACTTCTAGAAGTATTATTTCCAGAATCTTTTGAATTAAATTCAATATATTTTTGTTCTGTTGTTTGATTATTCATTCCATTTTCTATTTGTCTTAAATCTTTTTCTTCATTTATATCTTCTTTTTTACATTTTTGGCAATTGCATCCCATAATTTAATTTCATTCAAATAATTTTATTTTCAAAATGATTATAAATTTTTCATAAATTTTTTAATTAATTGAAATAGTGGAGTTAAATAAAAATATTTAGAAAAAAAGAAATTCAAATACTAATTTTTATTCTTTTTAATGAAGATGATAATTATATTATTCACTCAAATACTTTGAAATTAAAATTGAAAGTGTATACCTAATAAAAAATAATAATAAATGTATAAAATAAAGAAAACATAATAATATTAATTTAAATATATTAAATTTTGTATATGAATTCAATTAATAAAGTAAAAATAATAAGTTATTCAATGATAATTTCAATATTTAAAAAATTATAAAAATTACTTTATTTAAAGTTTATATATATACTATTTTTTTTTAAATATTTTCTTTAATTTATTTATTCTATGCAATTAACAATCAATTTATTACATTTTGGGGATTGGGGATTGGGCCCAATCCCCAATCCCCAATCCCCAATCCCCCAAAAAAAAAAAAGAAAAAAAAAAAATGATAAC
>JAEEGK010005924.1_pt1 | contig 29538 bp, 21 predicted proteins | sample 8958771 | NCBI WGS metagenome assembly JAEEGK01 (sample SAMN16246547, study PRJNA631951) | gut metagenome | biome: gut microbiome; feature: rumen; material: SC-attached | host: Bos | place: Iran: Karaj | collected 2018-10 | reverse complement strand
TATCACCGCTGAATAAACCAGGAAGAATACTCAGGGAAAAGGAAAATGAACAAACCGGTGATAAGAATTGAAGAATCGTTATTACCTTTGTTGGTCAATCTTTAAATCAATGATTCAATCACCAGGTATTAACTTCTCATACATAAGGCAATGAAACTGTTTTATCGATTTTCACTGATGTTGTTGGCCCTCTTGTTGCCCGCACTCGCCACCGCCCACGACTTCGAGGTGGATGGTATCTACTACAACATCAACGGCAGCGAAGCGTCCGTCACCTTTCAAGGAACATCTTCGTCTCAATACAATGAGTATTCTGATTCAGTAGTCATCCCAGCAACCGTCACTTATAGTGGCACCACCTATTCCGTCACTTCCATCGGCTCTTTTGCGTTCTCTGGCTGCAAGGGCCTGACCAGCATCGACATCCCTAACTCCGTCATTTCCATTGGCACAGGAGCGTTTTCTTTCAGCGGCCTGACCAGCATCAGTATTCCCAACTCCGTAACAACCATCGGCGAATATGCGTTCAAAGAATGCAGTGGATTAACCAGTGTGAGCATCGGCAACTCAGTCACTTCAATCAGCGACTTTTCGTTTCAGGGATGCAGGGGCTTGACTAGCATCGTGGTGGTAAGTGGTAATCCAACCTATGACTCTCGCAATAATTGCAATGCGATAATCAAGACAACTGACAATAAGCTTTTTTTAGGTTGTAAGAACACTACCATCCCCAACTCCGTCACTACCATCGGCTCTTTTGCGTTCTCTGGCTGCATCGGTTTGACTGGCATTGATATCCCCAGTTCCGTCACATCTATTGGCAGATATGCGTTCTCTAGCTGCAAAGGCCTGACCAGTATCGACATCCCTAACTCCGTCACTACCATCAGTTGGAGTGTGTTCAGTAACTGCAGCGGCCTGACCAACGTCACTATCCCCAACTCCATCACTACAATCAATGGTGGTACTTTCCTTGGTTGCACAGGTTTGAAGAGCATCGAAATCCCCAACTCTGTCACTACCATCGGCGATGAAGCGTTCGCCGGCTGCAGCGGTCTGACCAGCATCACCTTCCCCAACTCTGCCACTTCCATCGGCGAACTTGCGTTCGCACGCTGTACAGGCTTGACCAGCATCACCATCCCCCAATCTGTCATTACCATCAGTGATTTTGCATTTAGTCAATGTAGTGGTCTGAAAGATGTATATAGTTATATCGATAATCTTTCACTTGTTTCAATGGATTCTTCGGTATTTATTCTATATTATTTTGCCAACTATAACAAACGGACGCTGCATGTGCCTGTTGGCTCGTTAAAGGCTTATCAAGCCGATTCTAGATGGAGCGAGTTTTTCGGCAATATCGTGGAGATGAAGCCGTGAGTCATTCTTGCGACATCGGTTAAACTGGATTACGAGAGTGTTGAGTTGATGGCGGGTGAGGCCATGCAACTGACAGGCGCGGCGACGTGGATGGAAACGGCAATGTGAACGTTGCTGATGTGATCACCCTCATCGACTATCTACTAAGCAGCAGTTGGGATTAAAACACCAACATGATCTAGATATATTCCTCATGTTCATTCCTGGTGTGAGGGATTTGTTTTATATACGCAGGAATGAAGCGAAGCGGAACTCCTGTTAATGATACGCCCCTTGGCAAGAGATAAAAAAACGGTTGTCAAAATGACAACCGAGATTGAGACTTGATAAGAATGATTGTTGACTCGTAAGACGAAGACTGGCTTTAATTTACTGGAAATCAATATGGTAAAAGTATCACTTATTCTAATCTGTTCTCAACTCCCAGAGACCGGAGGTACCACATCAAAAACACGAAGCGACCGACTGCCCGCGCAGCCGGCCGTTTTTTTGTTGGATATAAGGGAAATGGGCAAACCGATGACGAGAATTGGAAATAATTGATTACTTTTGTGGGTCAATTTAAACCAATGTTTTTATCAACCGTTATTTAATTTCTAAACATTCTGATTATGAGACAATTTATCAAAACCACCATCCTGCTGCTGGGCATCCTGTTGCCCGCACTCGCCACGGCTCACGACTTCGAGGTCGATGGCATCTGTTACAACATCAACGGCAACGAGGCCACCGTGACTTCCAAAGGTCTATATTATGATATGTTTTTTGTTGGGTATTCAGGCTCTGTCGTCATCCCAGCCACGGTCACCTACAATGGAACCACCTACCCGGTAACTTCAATCGATGAAATTGCCTTCTACTGCTGTGATCGTCTGACCAGCATCGACATCCCCAACTCGATAACTGAGATCGGTAACTTTACGTTCGGGTGCTGCCCTGAGCTGGCCAGCATCGTGATAGAAAGTGGCAATCCAAGATATGATTCGCGCAACAATTGCAATGCAATTATAGAGACAGCCGATAATACTTTAATTGTTGGCTGCAAGAACACGATTATCCCCAACTCGGTAACCTCAATCGGTGGCTGGGCGTTCTCTTACTGCTACGGCCTGACCAGCATCACTATTCCTAACTCGGTGACTGCTATCGGTAACGGAGCGTTCGAGGGCTGCATAGGACTGACCAGCGTCGACATCTCCAACTCGGTGACTTCTATCGGTAGATATGCGTTCTACAACTGCCAAGGTCTGACCAGTATCAATATTCCTAACTCGGTGACTTCAATCGGTAACTATGCGTTCTTTTGGTGCACTGGGCTGACCAGCATCGTCATCCCGAACTCTGTGACTTCAATTGGTAACGAGGTGTGCAAGAACTGCTGGGACCTGACGGATGTGTATTGCTACATTGCAGACCTCTCGGGCGTATCGTGCGGGAATGAACTATTCGATAAGGATTTCAGTAGTGATTACTCTGGTCGTACGCTGCATGTGCTGCAGGGGAGGGCCGATGCCTACAGGGCTGATGAGAACTGGTATCCTTATTTCGGTCAGATTGTTGACGATTTGAAGCCTGATGTGCCTGGCGACGTGAACGGCGACCTTGAGGTCAATATTGCTGATGTGAATGCCGTCATCGATCTGATTTTAGCAGGCAATTATACAGCGATTGGTGACGTGAACGGTGATGGAGAAATCAACATCGCCGACATCAACGCTGTCATCGACATCATCCTGGGAAGTAATGCGGAACCCAAGCCTGAGCACGATTGGGTTGATCTGGGTTTGCCCAGTGGCACCCTGTGGGCAACGTGCAACGTGGGCGCCAACAGCCCCGAGGAGTTCGGTCATCACTTCGCCTGGGGCGAGACCGAACCTAAGGATGTCTATGACTGGAGCACCTACAAGTGGTGCAACGGCAGCTACACGACGATTACAAAGTACTGTACCAAAGGCGAATACGGTTACAATGGCTTTGTGGATAACAAGACGGAGTTGGATCTCGAGGACGATGCCGCTTATGTGAACTGGGGTCCGTCGTGGTGCATGCCGACCGTTGAACAGCAGCAAGAACTTTACCAGAACTGTTCCTCGGTCTGGACGACAAAGAACGGCGTTAACGGTCGCTTGTTCACCGGTCCTAATGGGAACACTTTGTTCTTGCCCGCCGCTGGCGGCCGCTGGGACGGGTCGCTCTACTACGTGGGTTCGTACGGCTACTATTGGTCGCGTACGCTCTACACGTGCTTCTCCTGCTCCGACTTAGCCTACAACCTGGACTTCACTTCGGGGTACGTGGGCTGCGACGGCGACGACCGCATCATCGGTTTCACCGTCCGTGCTGTGCGCGTCTCGCAGAACTAGTATCTTAGTTCCCGCATAACTCGCAACACGTTCATTGGTGGCGCGAGAGCGAATGAAAGTGGGTGGGTCATAATTCAGTTATGGTTCACCCACTTTTTCTTTTACTATTAATGATTGTTTACTTGGTGCTGGTGCGGGATTCCCATGGGAATGGGGCTTGGTTCTCGCCCTGGACGTTGACAGGCATACCAACATAGGCGAAATGTTCCTTCAAGGTGATGATGTCCTTGTCAAGCAGGCGGATACAGCCCTCACTAGCGCGGCCTGGGACGGTGTTCTCGTTGTTGGTGCTGCCGTGGATGCCGATGCTCTTGTGGCCTGGCGTGGCAAGCCTAAGGAACCAGTGGCCATAGGCCAGGATCTCGCCGCGTCCGTCATGGAAATCGTGTTTCCATGTCGAGGCGTCCTGAATCATGCTAATCTTGAACGGTCTGCGGGCAGGTGACTCAGGTGTGCGCATGTCACCACGCCTCTGCTTGTTGCCCTTGTTTTTGCCCATACAGCAGGGATACTGTGCCACCAGCACGGTGTCACCCGCTGCGTTGCGGTCATAGACGCTAAGCGTCAGGTTCTTTTTTGAGATAACGATGAAGGCAGTTCCTGTGGGTTTATCGGGAAGGGGCGGTAATTTAACCGAAACAGTGCTAGTTGTATCTGGAGCAGTGGCTGTTGGCTCAGGAGAATTGTTTCCCGAAGTTCCTGAGCATGATATCCCAGCTATAGGCATGAGCAGCAGGCTGATAATGACGATGAATTGATTAAGCATATTAAATTTGGTTCTAAGATAGGGACAAAAGTAAGGAATTTATCTCACATGTGCAACATAAAAAAGCCACCACAATGAAGCGGCGGCTGATCGGTGTGTGTCTCTGAAAAAACTTGTGGTTATGAAAATGTAACTGATTTTTGTGAAGACTCAATTCGTCTATTGACGAAAAAGTGTTATTATGAACCTTAAACTAATTATGTTGTCATATTAATCTTTATTTAAAATCAGGTACAAATATATGTGAAATTGATGTGAATCATAAAAATAATTAGACGGATTGGGCGTTTTTATCGACAAAACGGAATGTGAAGAAAGAATATCTCATTGTCGCAGTTAACTGGATGTCCTCATTGTTGATTTGAAGCAGGAAAACCGCGGTGATGATTTACAAGGAAAAGTAATGCTCTTTTACATTTTCTTGGTTCAATAAGTGTTAACTTTGAATAAGATTGACGGCATTCAGGCATAAAAAATAAAAAACTTTGGTTTTTCATTTTGTTCTGCGCTCAATAATCACTAACTTTGCACACTTAAATGATATCAGAGTTTTTCAACTAATTAAGTTTAACATTATGTATATTGAAGAAATTCATGCCAGAGAGATTCTGGATTCGCGTGGCAATCCCACAGTGGAAGTTGAAGTAACCCTCGAGAGCGGCGATATGGGCCGTGCATCGGTGCCCAGTGGCGCATCAACAGGCGAGAACGAGGCCCTGGAGCTTCGTGACGGTGATAAGAACCGTTACGGTGGCAAGGGTGTGTTGAAGGCTGTCAAGAACGTCAACGAGGTAATCGCTCCCGAGATTGAGGGTATGGATGCCTTTGATCAGCGCGCCATCGACATGGCTATGATCAAGCTCGACGGCACTCCCACCAAGAGCAAGCTGGGCGCTAACGCCATCTTGGGCGTGTCGCTCGCCGTAGCTCATGCCGCAGCCAACTACTTTGGCATGCCCCTGTACCGCTACATCGGTGGTACCAATGCCCACGTGCTGCCCGTGCCGATGATGAATATCATCAACGGTGGTGCGCACAGCGACGCTCCCATCGCTTTCCAGGAGTTCATGATCCGTCCCGTTGGCGCTAAGACCGAGGTCGAGGCTGTCCGCATGGGTGCTGAGGTATTCCACGCCCTGGCCAAGCTGCTCAAGAAGCGTGGCCTGAGCACTGCTGTAGGTGACGAGGGTGGTTTCGCTCCCGCACTCGACGGCATCGAGGATGCTCTTGACAGCATCGTACAAGCCATCAAGGACGCCGGCTACAAGCCCGGTGAGGACGTGAAGATCGCCATGGACTGCGCTGCCAGCGAGTTTGCTGTGATCGAGGATGGCAAGTACTACTATGACTATCGCCAGCTCAAGAGCGGTCAGCCCAAGGATCCTAAGGGCAAAAAGCTCAGCGATGACGAGCAGATCAACTATCTCGAGGAGCTCATCACCAAGTACCCCATCGACTCGATCGAGGACGGTCTTGATGAGAACGACTGGGAAGGCTGGGTTAAGCTCACCAAGAAGATTGGCGACCGCTGCCAGCTCGTGGGTGACGACCTGTTCGTGACCAACGTGAAGTTCCTGGAGAAGGGTATCAAGATGGGTGCTGCCAACTCAATCCTGATCAAGGTGAACCAGATTGGCTCGCTCACCGAGACGCTCGATGCTATCGAGATGGCTCACCGTCATGGTTACACCACCGTGACCAGCCACCGCAGCGGTGAGACCGAGGACACCACCATCGCCGACATCGCTGTTGCCACTAACAGTGGCCAGATCAAGACCGGTTCGCTCTCGCGCACCGACCGCATGGCGAAGTACAACCAGCTCATCCGCATCGAGGAGGAACTCGACGAGGCTGCTGAGTATGGCTACAAGAAACTGAAATAATCTCAATCAAGAGATTACCAGCCACATCAATCGGGACTGCCCATCACAGGACGGCCCCGATTTTTTTAATCGTCCTATATTAAACTTTTTAGCATTTTCCCTATCTCATAACCATGAATGTGGGATGATTCATTGCGCATCTCATTAAAAAAGAAATCAATATACTCACTGGATTAAAAAATATAATTATCTTTGCAACGGTATAAACAACTTTATTAATTATGAAGAAAACATTATTTACACTTATTGCGCTGATGGCTGTAATGACCATCCAGGCACAATCCATCTGCGGCACTTGGCGCATGATGCAACCTGTTGTGGAAACTTCTGAGGATGGCTCATTTGAGGCCATGACTGGTACTTACACATTTAACGAAGACGGCACATTTGCTTATGTGCTTGAGCTCACCGAGTCTTCAGAACCCGCTCCCACGATGGCTCTTGAGATTGCTACGAGCATCGAGATTAAAGGTACCTACACCCTTGAAGGCGACCAGTTGACACTGACTCCCAATGTGGACACCTACAAAGCTGAGATTCTTAGCCTCTCGATGAATGGTAAAGTTACCGATAACCCGATGGTTAAGGGCCAAGTCAGGAGCATGTTGAACAGTCCTGAGTTTAAAGCACAGTTTGGCACTGTAGAGACCGATACTGTCAAGTTTGATGATACATCGCTGGAGATGAGTGATGGCGAGCAGACGCTTAACTTCACACGTTTCGCCACCATCAATAACTAATATAGTTTGTCAAACAAAATCAAAAACCGCAAGCCAAAAGGCTTGCGGTTTTTTGTGTTCCTAAATGTGTAGCAGGTTCCGGATGACCCACCAAGCAATGAAGAGAATGACATAGCTCTTGAGCGCGACAGGATGGAAGACGATGCGCTTGAGGCCATCGAGGCGATGCCCGAAATTGTACCAACTGACAAGCACGACCGCTAGGGCATATGGGACGGAAAGAATGAAAAAATAGTTGTAGCTAAGTGCTCGGGTTATGTTTCCATGGACGAGCGCATTGAGGGCGCGTTGAAAGCCGCATGCAGGGCAGAGTGTCTCGGTGCACAGGCGCCAGGGACATTGTATTGGGAAATGCAATGTGCTCGGGTCAACGTAATAGTAAAACAAGCCTATCAGGATCATGATGACCGGAAAGGCCAAGCTCATGATTTTGTCAATCCTGTTAAGCATGATCAAGACTGGTCACTAAATGCCCCCAGCGCAAATACCACAGATTATACAGATAAACCCAATAATAGTGCCCCACAAGGCATAGCTAGAAGCTTTGTTAGCAGCGTCATAAGCGCCTTTAATATCTCCGGCATTGTACAATCCATCGACTTTTGATGAGTAAACAATCGAGACGATACCTAAGGGCAGACAGCAAAAAATGGTACTCAAGATAGCCCAAGCGAGATGGTTGTTGGGCTTGGGTGGGCGTTGCCCCTGAAAATAACTGGGTTGTTGATATGACGGTTGCTGTTGCTGTTGGTTGGGAAATTGATACTGGTTATCCATCGGGAAAAAGAATTTTAACTATTGAAACTAATTACATGCTATCGGCCAGACCAGCAATAACGGTAAAAATCATAGCGATTATACCAATTACGATACAGGAAATGGCACTCCACCATGCCCATTTTTTTGCATTATCTGACGCGGCTTTAGCTCCGAAATAATCTTGTGAACTGTACAGACTATCAACCTTTGAAGCATAAACGATCGAGACAATGCCAAACGGCAAGCAGCAAAATAGGGTAGCGAGGATAGCCCAAACCAAGTAGTTGTCGGGTTTGGGTGGAATTTGACTCTGAGCATAATTCGGCTGATAATAAGCCTGCTGCTGATATGGCGGTTGCTGTCCATCAGGCTGCTGGTATGGCGGCTGTTGCTGATATTGGTCCTGGTTCATAATGGGTAAATGTTTGTTGTTAACAATTTCTCGGGATTGATTTGCCGATACACTTATTCAGTTGGCAAAAATAATAAAAAAATAAGACTCTTCCTATTTTTTTGTAGTCCTATTTGTGAACCGGAACAAATTCTTGCCAATAATCGTCGATATGACGCTTAAAGGCTCGGCAGTTTGTGGATAAGGGTTAGGCCGTCACGCACGGGAATGATGACCACCTCAACGCGCGGGTCGGCCTTCACATGGTCGTTAAACGCCATGATTCCGCGGGTTTGGGCCTCGCGTTGGGCCTTAGGGTCGACAACCTTGCCTGCCCACAGCGTATTGTCGGCAATGATAAACCCGCCATCGTTCAAGTAGTCCATCACCAAGTCGTAGTACTCGACATACTGGCGCTTGTTGGCGTCGATGAACACGAGGTCGAAACGTGCATCAAGTTGGGACACGATGTCGCGCGCGTCGCCAATGTGCAGCGTCACTCGCTTGCCGTAGGGTGACAAGGCGAGGTGCTCGCGGATGAAGTCCTCCTGTTCATCGTTAATCTCGATGGTGTCAACGCGGCACTCATCGTCGGGCAGCCCTTCGGCTAGGCACAGTGCCGAGTAGCCGCTGAATGTGCCCAGCTCCAGCACTCGGCGGGGACGAATCATACATGTGAGCATCTTGATGAGGCGACCTTGCAGATGCCCCGAACACATGTGCCAGTAGTAGTTCTGCACATGGGTGTCGTGGTCGATGCGCGCCAGCCCCTCGGGCTCCACATCAATATGCGACAAGATATATTCCTCTAATTCCTCATTCATGATCACCTGATTTTTTAAATGGAAAACAATAAGTACAATAAATACAAATTATTGATATCCTGGAATTCTATTGTTTTTATTGTATTTATTGTTGTTTAAGTTGTTTGAATTAGGGAAAGGAGGGCGAGGCGGTAGCTGTCGAGGCCGAAGCCGGCGATGACGCCCTTACAGACAGGGGACAACAGGGACTTGTGACGGAACGGCTCACGCGCGTAGATGTTGCTGATATGAACCTCGATCACGGGAGCGGTGATGGCAGCGACAGCGTCGGCGATGGCAACCGAGGTGTGGGTGTAGCCGCCGGCGTTGAGCACGATACCGCAGTCGTCAAAGCCCACGGCCTGCAGGCGGTCGACAATCTCCCCCTCAATATTACTTTGATATACGTCGATATCGTGTTGCGGGAACAGGTCAGCCAATTCCTGCAAGTACTGGTCGAGTGAGCGATTGCCATAAACCTCGGGCTCACGCTTGCCCACGAGGTTCAGGTTGGGCCCGTTGATGATGTGGATGGTCATTTCTTGAAGTAGTACAGGAACGAGGCGATGCCTTGCAGAGCGGGCTTGCGCTGTCCCTCAATTTCCATCTTGAAATCGATCTCAGCCTTGCAAATGCCGCGCAGGTCGGCAATGTTGTGCAGCTTGGTCACGAGGCGCACGCGGCTGCCGGTGATGACGGGCTGGCCAAAGCGCATCTTGTCCATGCCATAGTTGACCTGCATTTCCAGGTTGTTCACCTCGATGATCTGGTTCCACAGGTGGGGGATGAGCGACATGGTGAGGTAACCATGGGCAATGGTACTGTGATAGGCACTCTCGGCCTTAGCGCGCTCTACGTCCACGTGAATCCACTGGTGGTCGAGTGTGGCGTCGGCAAACATGTTGATACGTTCTTGGTCCACGGTAAGCCATTCACTGGCGCCGAGTTCCTCGCCCAGATGCGAGGCAAATTCTTCGTAAGAATTGATGGTAAGCATATTGTTTAGTCTTTTAGTTACTAGTCGCAAGTCACTAGTTGTTAATTGTTTAGTTTAGAACTGGATTTCAAGCGACGACGCATGATGAGGGCTGTGACCATACTGGTCAACAGTCCGACAATAGCGACGAGGGCAAGTGTAACGAGCACATCGGTCCACTGCACCTCGACGGGATAAGCGCTGACAATCATGTTAGCTGGGTCACCGCTCAGTCGCAGCCACCCGAAGTGATACTGGCACAGGCACAGGATGAGGCCGATGACAACGCCTGTCACCGCTCCGACTAGAGTGATGAGCCAGCCTTGCAGGACAAAAATGCGGGAAATCTGGCGGTCATGGGCACCTAAGGCACGCAACGTGGCGATGCTGTCGTCCTTCTCGATGATGAGCAGTGACAGGGTGCTGATGACGTTAAACGTGGCAATGACCAGGATGAAAGCCAGTAACAGGAACGCCATCCATTTCTCGATATTGACTAGGCGATAAGCCTCGCTCTGCTGCATTAGGCGGTTTTTTACCTGGAATCTATCTCCTAATGCACTTGAAATGTCACGCATTACTTGCTGCTCACTGGCACCTGGAGCGAGTTTCACCTCGATTTGGGTGGCTTGGGTGTCATAGTCAAAAAGATCGCGCGCCATGTCCAAGGGCACATAGATGAGGTCGGCATCATAGCTGTTTTGCTGCAATTGGAAAATGCCTGAGACAAACAGGGAATCCTGCCTGAAAGCCCCCATCGGGTTAGCGATATTGACATGGCCTTGACGTTGTGGTGCATACAGGTGTACCATGCCCAAAAACTCGGGTCTGACACATAGTCTGACCGCTGGTCCGGCACCCACGACAGCGAATTGCGACACCTGGTCCCGCAGTTTCCATTCTCCGTCGACGATGACCGAGTCCATGCCGTTAGTCGAGTTGTAGTCGTCGGGTACGCCCTTGAGACGCACTGGCATCTGCAACTGGGCATAGACGGCGAGCGCCTGGTCCTCGATGACCGGCACAGCACGTTCCACGCCTTGAATGTTGCTCACCACATCAATGACACTGTCGGCATCGTTGATGGTCTTGCCCATGGTCGCTGTGATGGCCACTTGAGGGTCAAGCATCGCCAGTTTACCCATAATAAGCCCCCTGAAACCGTTGAAAACGCTCAGCACGCAGATGAGCGCGGCTGTTGATACCACCACGCCACACACGGCGATGATGGAAATAATGTTCACGGCCTGATGCCCTTTCTTGGACACCAGATAGCGGCACGCTATTTTCAGTGGGAGACTCATTAGGTTTTAGGCTTTAGCTATTAGGCTTTAGTCTTTATCTTCTGGTGAGTCTTCTTTGGGCTTGTCCTTTGAGAGGAGCTCGTCGATGTGGTCGATATAGTCGAGCGAGTCATCGATGTGGAACTTCAACTCAGGACAGCGGCGCAACTGATAACGCACCTGCTGGGCAAGCTCATAGCGGATGCTTTTCTCGTTGGCGTTGATGCTCTCCATGATAGCCTCGGCTTTCTCGCTGGGGAAAATGCTCAGGCGCACGTTGGCCACACTCAGGTCGGGTGAAACGCGCACGCTGCTCACGCTCACGAGCGTGCCGCGTGTCTTGGCGGTCTCGCGACGGAATATCTCACTCAGTTCCTTCTGTACCAGTCGGCTGATCTTTTGTTGTCTGGTTGTATCCATTATATTACTTTAGTTGATTTCAAACTGCAAAGATAATGCTTTTTCTTGAGATTGACGGGATTTGCGGGACAATCTGGATAACTAGCAATGCGGTTAATAAAAGAAATTAGCCCTGTAGAATCTACAGAGCTAATTTCAGTTGATTTCAATTTGGATTACTCCTCAGCGGGAAGCATGACAACCTCTACCTTGTTGCCGGCAGCCATGAGCTGGCGGGCGAAGGCAGCGATGGTCTCGGGGGTCTGGGCATTGACGATCTGCTCATAGGCAGTGTGATCGTCGAGGCCGCGGCCCACGTAGAACATGATGGTCTGCAACCAGTAGTTGTTCTCCTTGAGCTCGGTGGTGTGGTCCTTGATCATGAGCTCCTTGATCTCCTTCAAGGTAGTGGCATCAATGGTCTGGCAAGCAGTCATGATTTCCTCGTTCATGATCTTGAGGGCGATGTCGGCCTTCTCGGGCTTCATCGGGCAAGAAGCCATCACAGCGGTGAAGGGCTTGTCGCCGTTGAGCGTGCTGTAGCCGTAAGCACCTGCCGAGTAAGCAGCGCTTTCGTCCTCACGGATCTTCTGCAGATAAATCTTGCTCAGCACCTGACCAAGCATCTCAGACTTGATGCTGTTCTCCAGGCTATAAGGAGTCTTGTCATCATACCAGTAGATGCGTGCAATGGCCTTGGGGGTCTCGCTCTTGTGGTTGAAGTGGTTGATGGTCTGGCCCACGGGGTGGGTGTCAACATTCTCCCAGTTAGAGAGTTTTCCCTTCTTGCCGGGCAGCGAAGCGATGTACTGCTCGATGAGCGGACGGATGACAGCCTCGTCAAACGAACCAACGAAGAAGAAGGTGTAGTTGGCAGCGTTAGCGGTGCGCTCCTTGATGATTTGCAGCTGGCGGTCATAGTTGACTAGTTTCAAGTCCTCTACATGGAAGGGCTTGCTGCGCCAGTTGTGGTTACCCAGGGTGTATTCTACTGAATCGTTGAATACTGACTCGGGCTGCAGGCTCTGGTTCTTGAGCATGGTCTCAACCTGACCCATGAACTGGTTGTAGTTCTTCTCATCCTTGCGGACGTTGGTGAAGTTGAGGTAAACGAGCTGGAACATGGTCTCGAGGTCCTTAACAGTCGAGTGACCGCTAACCACGTCGGTATATTCGTTCATGCTGTAGTTGACGCCTACCTGCTTACCGGCCAGGGCCTTCTCGAGCTCCTTGTTCGAGAACTCACCCAGACCACTTGTCATCGATGCAATGCTTACCAGACCGGTATTGGCCCAATCAGCCTCGCCATACAGTGAGTTACCACCGCGTGCACGGGCAGCCATGATGATCTCGTCTTCCTTGAAGTCAGTCTTCTTGAGGATGACGCGGGCACCGTTGCTCAGTTCAAGTTCCTTGTAGTCAAACTGGCTGTTGTAGCTTTCCTTTTTGATTTTACCCTTCTTGGGCATCTTGCTGATGAGGGGCTCCTGCTTCACGTTGTCCACATAGGCCTCGACGGTGGCATTGATACCAGCGTCAACAGCAGCCTTCAGAGCCTCGGGAGTGGGATAAACGGCACCGTCCTTCTCCTGGTTGAAGTTAACGACCACGAGGTTCTTACCGTCGGTGGTAATCAACTCGGGCAACATCTGGTTAACGATATCAACAGGGATTTGGGGAGCGATCATGCTCATGATCTGGTATTCCTGCTCGATTGAGGGCATGGGCTCGTTATCGAGGTAGTTACGGTAGTACTGAGCAGCAAGACGGGCATTGGAAATCTTGTTGCGCTCGTTGTACTGCTTCTCAAGACCGCTCATGTAGTCATCCTTGGCGCGAACATACTCGGTGCCAGTGAAACCGTGCTTAGCAGCACGCATGGCCTCGGTGATGACAGCCTGGGTGGCAGCCTCGATTTGGCCTTCCTTGGGCATAACAACCAGCGTTAAAGCCTCGGGGTCGTTAGACAGCAGGTAACCGCCATCCATAACCATTGCTTGCAGGTAGGGGCAATCGGGCTCCTGAGCCTTCTCAGAAAGACGAGCGTTAAGCATATCGCACATCATGCTAGTGGCATAGTCCATTACGAGGTATACCATATCACCCTTCATCTCCTTGGGGAAAGCCTCGTGCTTAAACATCACCATCACCTGGCTGTACTGCTGTTCCTTATCCTTATCGATAGCGATGATGGGCTCCTCGTTGTCGGGAACGGGCTCAGGAACAACCTGTGCGGCATTGGGATCGGGAGCGGGAAGGCCCTTAAAGAGTTCCTTAATCTGGGCCTCGATGTGATCAACGTCAACATCACCCACGATGACCAGGGCTTGGTTGTCGGGACGATACCACTTGTGGTAGTAGTCGCGCAACTCGTTATACTTGAAGTTGTCAACGACCTCCATCAAACCGATGGGCATGCGGCGGCCATACTTCGAGCCGGGATACAGCTTCTCGAGCTGGTTCTCGAGCATGCGCTGCTGGGCACTGCGGCGCAGGCGCCACTCCTCATGGATCACGCCACGCTCCTTGTCGATCTCCTCGTCGGTGAGCAACAGGCCGTTGCTCCAGTCCTTAAGGATAAGCAAGCAAGAGTCGATTGCGCTCTGGCGGGTGCTGGGCACGTCGTTGATGTTGTAAACGGTCTCGGCAATGCTGGTATAGGCGTTCAAATCCTTACCAAAGGCAACACCCAGTGAGCGGGTGTAGTCGATGATGCCCTTACCCTCGCCGTTGAAGTGCTCACTGCCGTTGAAGGCCATGTGCTCCAGGAAGTGGGCAAGACCACGCTGGCTCTCCTCCTCCTGGATAGAGCCCACGCGCTGGGCGATGTAGAAATTCACACGGTGCTCGGGGTAGTCGTTGTGACGGATGTAATAGGTCAATCCGCAATCCAACTTACCGACGCGCACTTGGTCGTCAACGGGCATGGGCCCCATTGACTGTGCCTTGAGGGCACTGGTGCTGAATGCCATCATCACGAGCAGCATTGCAGCAAAGATTTTTTTCATCTTCATGTGGTTGAAAATTGGTTTTAAAAAATGTTTATAAAGTTATTTATTTGTGTTAGTGATCAAATGGGTCTGTCAGGTTTCACAATAAGGTGTCCTAACCAACCTGCAAAGATACTGATTTTTTTAAATTGAGGTCGTTTTACTATTGATTTTCTGCTTATTCCTGCTCTTTTTGCAGTGCTTTTACCTTTTGCATCCACTTGTAGGCCAACAGGCAATCTATCAATAGCACAACGACACCCACCGCTAGAACTGCCACAATAGCTGGAGTGAAATTCTCGATGTCAAAGATATTGATTAACATTGCTATAGTGAGAATGAGTATGCCGTAAAACGTCCATTTAGCTCCGTTGTTGATCTCATTTTTGGTAATTGGTGCCACACTAACTGCAAGCATTTCGAAAGCCATGCTACAAATTATGCCCACATTAAACCAATCGTCCAATTCGGGATGATTAGTTGTGCTTGCCCATAAGTCTAGGCCAATGAATACCAAAAACATCAGCGATCCAACAATTAACATGAACCAATACAAGGTTCTTTTTGTTCTCTCGGTCATCATAATCTTATGAGTTTTAATTTGAATAAAGTCTTTTAATATGTGGATTATTTATCCAATTTGTCAAGTACAGTAGCCTCGCGGAACATTCTGTACAAACCGCTCAACAAAGCTCCCCAAAAAACAATTGACACAATAATCATAAGGGCAACAAAAATATTTTCGCCATTGCTTAATGATATTGAACCCATTCTGGTGACAGGAAAAATCAATGTCAAAACAAAAAGAAGCACGTAGAGCGCGCATGGGATAAGTACCAGCAGCTTGGTCTTCTTACTCAAGCCTTTACGGTACATTTTCAGGATATATCCACCAATCACCAATATTATACCCCAATGGCAAAGTGAATTGCCCAAGAAATGAATCTCATTGAGGGCTAAGTCCATGCCCAAGAAACCGCTAAGCAGTCTTGAAACAAAATCGGTGCCAAGTAACCAAATGACAAGACCAGCAACCCTGATCGTTTCGCCTATCATTTTTCTAATTTTCAACGTTTCCATCTTGATTCTGTTTATATGAGTTCTTAATTGTTGTTTTTGACCTTTAGACGCTAAAAGGGCATGAAAAACTACACTAAAAAGCAAAAAAAATCGATGCCCCAATTAATTAGAGCATCGTGAAAGGTGTTAAGTATCTAGAAATGAATTGATTTCAATAGTCTGGGAATTTGAGTGCCGCCACTTGCATCATGCGGGAGATGTCAAAGTAGAAACCCTCGGCCGACTTGCCGGCAACAGGCTGCACCTTGATGTAGTCGATGCCCCCGTCAAGGGTCTCGTGGTCGGTTGCGACAAAGCCCAGGAAGTTGATGATGTTGTACTCGTGTTCGGGAGCGATGACCACCCATGGTTCCTCCTTGGTGCCTTTTCCACTTGACATGATTGCCGCAATCAAGCGGTCAAGACGATACTGCCTAACGGCGGCGCGGGCATATTTTTTCTTCTCCTTGAGCACATAGATATAGAAATTCATCTGGTTCAAGTCAAACATGTTATCGTTGAGTGACAACTCGGCATATTTCTCGATGCTGTCACACTCGGCGCGCGAGTGAGGCTGCTTGTAGTAGAGTTGCTCGACCACGTTGCTGTAAACCGACTCGCGGAAGGGGTTGTAGTCCTCCTGGAAGGTGTACCCATAGTAGATATTGCGGAAAGCCTCGATTGACAGGGTGGTGTCGTTGCTGTTGTAGGCTTTCATCAACTTGGGATAGTAGTAAGCGTTATTGGGGTTCTCGATTACCGATTTGACATGGTCAAAATCAACCTTCTTGATGGCAAATTTGCCGGGCTGAGGCCGTTCGAGTGCCTGAGCCCAACCCATTACCACCGTTGTCAAAGCGATGGTCAAGATTATTATGTTTTTAATTTTCATCATATTCGCGTTGTTTTTATTCAATCACCAAACCCATGATTGCGATGCACACGATCGACACCGCAACAATGGCGGGCAAACACTTAGCTGCAAAATAACGCCAGAACAGCCTGGACGGTGTCAACATCCATTTGCCGGCAGGCGTGCGGCTGTAAGCGAGCTGTCCCATGGCGGCACCGAGTATCACGCCGAGTACCATGAATGCGGGACGTTGTAACAGGATTCCCAGCATGCCTCCAGCAATGGCCGTCAATCCCACATAGAGGTTGCTGGAACTGTGCCCGTCGGGCTCGCCTTTGGGGGAGAGGTAGAACAGCCCCACGGTAATGAGTGTCGCTATTCCCCAGAATAAGAAAGTCATCGTCGGCACTGCAATGTAGTAGCTGTAATGCATGAGCAGCAGCCCAACGAATGCGGGAACCGCTGCCACCCACTTGGGCTTCAGTACTAGTGCCAGCGCGGCAATCAGGCAGGCCACGCCAACAACGAGTAATATATTATGCATTACCATGATGGACCTTTTATGGTTCTATACATTTATAAACAAGAAAAATCTCTCGTTATTGCCTATTCTGAGCCATTATTTGTCCTCGGTGCTGGCTTTTGTGCCATTATAGGGAGGCGGAGTAGCACTTGACTCAGCCGATTTTACTTCATCGGGATAGGAGATGCGCATGTGATAGGCCGTGCGCAAACGCTCCACGAACAAGGCCTTAATGGTTTCCACATCACGGAAGCTGATGGGAGCCTCACGCAATAGTCCGTCAGCTATCTGGCCATCAACAATCTTGTCTACCATGGCCGCTATGGCTTCCTCGGTGTGTTCACTCAGGCTCTTTGTGGCAGCTTCACAAGCATCGGCCATCATCAGTATGGCAGCCTCTTTGGTCTGTGGATTAGGACCGGGATAAGTGAATGGTGCCGGATCCACTTCCTCGTCAGGCCTGCTCTCACGCGCCTTGTAATAGAAATACCTTGTCACACCCTTGCCGTGATGCTGGGCGATGAGGTCCTTGATGACCTTGGGCAAATCGGCTTCTTCGGCGATTTTGAGGCCATTGGCGACATGGTCGATGACGATTTTGGCGCTATCCTCGGGGCGAACCAGGTGGTCATGAGGATTTTCACCTATCTGATTCTCGGTAAAGAAGGCGGGATTCTTGATTTTACCAATATCGTGGTACAGGGCACCAGCCCTTACCAACTGCATGTTGGCTCCAATTTTGAGGGCTGCTTCACCACCCAAGTTGGCCACCTGCAGCGAGTGCTGGAAGGTGCCTGGGCAGTTGGTGGATAGCTGTCGCAGCAGCGGGTTGTTGATGTCAGCAAGCTCCAGCAGTGTCATTGACGATGTGAAACCGAAAGCTTTCTCCACGATGGGGATAATCTGAACGGCAAACGAAAGGATGACGCAGTTAACAAGGAAATACCCCAGGTAGTATCCTGTGTTGTATTTGTCAATCAGCTTGGTGAAGTCGCCTTCATTGATAAGTGTCATTGCCACATGGGTAACAGTGTAGGCCAGGAAAATGAATGCCGCACACTGCACCAGTTGCCTGCGTTTGGTCAACTCCTTGACCGAGACGATGGCGATGATGCCCGCCAGGAACTGCATAATGATAAACTCTGCCTGGTGGCTGCTTGCCACAAGAGAACAGATAAGCACAGTAACAATGTGTACAAAAAATGACGTATGGTCGTCAAAGAACGACGACACAATGATGGGCACCAGTGCAAATGGTATGACATACAGGAACCAGTACTTGAAGCGGATGCAAAGCAGGACGGCGATAGTAAATACGGTGATCAGTGTAATCAGGAACACCATGCGCCGCAGACTGCTGAACACTTGATTGCGCAGCCGCTTCATGAAGAAGTAGAAAGCGAACATCACTGTCGCCACGATGAGCACTTGTCCAAGCAGGTTGAGGGTCTCATCGACATTACGGCTTTTAAGACGGCGCTCCACCTCGTTCTGATAACTCTCGATGGCAGCGGCTTTCTTGGGGGTGACAATATCACCGTTAGTGATGATAGTCTCTCCAGCCTGTACGGTGCCAGGAGAACGCAGGGCATCGCGCAGGTCCTCGCCCAGCCATTTCTCGTTCTCTTCCTTATCCACACGCATGTTGGGCGTGAGGTATTGCTCAATGTTCACCGACTTGAGTGCGCTTTGGATGGCAGCATTGCCCTTGAGGCTGTCGGTAAGCCAGCTGTAGGCTTGGCGAACGGTCCTCATGTTGGTGGCATCAACCACTTGCAGCTCGTTGTTGCCCACCATGAAACGCAACTGCTTACCGTCACGGATGTCGTTTGCGGCATCGTTATCCACAATACCGTCGTTGTAGAGCTTAGCGACAGCACTCAATAGCGCTTGGCTACCCGCACGACCAGCCAGTGCCCTTGACAGCAGGGCCTGTTGTTGTTCGGCTTTCTTACGATCTAAAGTGTAGATTTTGGCGAAATTCTGGTTGACACTGTCGGTGATGTGCTTGCGGGTGGCCTCGTCTAGCTCGATATCAAACTGGAAATTAGCCTCTAAGCGCGAATGCAGCCAGGGCTTTCCAACCTCAAAACTGTAAGTCCTCGTTTCTTCGCGGCTGAAAAACAGTGTCGTCGCAATGAGTATCACCGACAACACGAGCAGCGAGATAATAAGGTATCTATTCTTTTGGGATGTTTTCATCTTTAGTACTTGTTAGGTTTTTACTTGATCATGGGCTAATTGATGCGGGAAGCCGTATTAACACCTCTCACTTTCTTAATCTCGTGGCACAGGTTTGTCAGCACTTTGGAGTCGCTGATGAGTACATCAAGGTCACAACTGAACACGCCCTGGTTGGCTGTCACGTTCATCTTCTTCATGTTAATCGACATGTTGGTCGAGATAATATTGACTATAGCTTGAAGAATGCCCTTTTGGTCAATGCCCTCGATGTGGATTGATGCCAGGAACTTGTCGCTGAAGTCCTCCCACGACGTTTGCAACAGCCGTGAGCCGTAACTGGCTTTAAGACGTGCCAGTGTGGGGCATTCCATCTTGTGGACAATGACCTCACCAGCCTCGTTGAGGAAGCCGACAACGTCGTCGCCGGGGATGGGATGGCAGCAACTGGCGATATGGTAATTGCTCACGCCCTCGGTGGTGGTCAGGCGATAGACGGCCTTGGTGTCAATCGCCTTTGATGGCTCATTGGTGGTTTCTTTGGGCTCGTCTTTCCCTTTAAATGGATTGTTGCGCCTCCACCAGTTGAATCTCACACCTTGCTCTTTCTTGCTGATAATTTCCTCATTGAGCGCAATCTCATCATTGCCGATCATGAAGAACAGTTCCTCCTTGCCCGCTACGCGTTGACGGCCAATGGCCTGGGACAACAGCTCGTTACTGAACTCGATGTGATGCTCTTTCAGGAAGTTCATGAACCGGCGTTCACCTTCCTCAACGATGAGGCGGCGCTGGTGGCGCAGGGCGGCCCTAAGCCTTGTCTTGCCCTTGGCGGTGACGACAAATTTCTCCCATTCGGGCTTAGGTTTCTGGGTATTGCTGGTGACAATCTCTACCTGGTCACCGCTGGCCATCTTATATGATAGAGGTCTGAGTTTGTGGTTGACCTTGCCGGCAATGCAGTGGGTGCCCAGATCGGTGTGCAGCGTGAAAGCAAGGTCGAGTACTGTCGCCCCCTTGGGCAGCGTGATGGTCTCTCCCTTGGGTGTGAACACCACAATTTCACTGGCATACAGGTTGAGCTTGATGGTGTCAAGGAAGTCGATGGCGTTTGGCTCGGGGTCCTTGAGGATGTCGGTAATCGTGCTCAACCACTTGGAGAGTTCTTCCTCCTCCTCGCCCTCGCCGATTTTGTATTTCCAATGGGCCGCAAAACCGCGCTCGGCGATTTCGTCCATCTTGCGGCTGCGTATCTGCACTTCAACCCAGTTGCCGTCGGGTCCCATGACGGTGACATGCAACGCCTGGTACTGGTTCACCTTGGGTGTCGTCAGCCAGTCCCTCACGCGGTCAGGATGCTTAATATAGACCTCGGTGATCTCGTTATAGATGTTCCAGCATAAGCGCTTGGCATCGCTCTCGCGCTCACAGTCAAACACGATGCGGGCGGCATAAAGGTCATAAACTTCGTCAAAGGGGATGTGCTTGGTCTGCATCTTCTTCCAAATGGAATAGCAGGACTTGACACGCACGGTAAAATCATATTTCAATCCCATGTTGTCAAGGCGCTCACGGATGGGTGCCGCGAAACTGGTAAACAGTCTATTACGGCGTTCCTCGCTATCATCAACCAATGAGCGGATGCGCTGATATTCTCCAGGATGGTTATACTTGAAGCTCAAGTCCTCAAGCTCGGTCTTGATGGCATATAAACCCAAGCGGTGGGCTAGGGGAGCATAGATATAAAGTGTTTCACCGGCAATCTTGTATTGCTTGTTGGGGGGCATTGACGACAGCGTGCGCATGTTGTGCAGGCGGTCGGCCATCTTGATGAGCACCACGCGCACGTCCTCGCCCATAGTAAGCAGCAGCTTGCGGAAGTTCTCGGCCTGCACCGAGGCCTTATCGCCAAAGATGCCGCCCGAGATTTTAGTGAGGCCGTCAACGATGCGCGCGATTTTCTTGCCAAATTGCGCTTCGATGTCCTCGACCGTGTACTCAGTGTCCTCGACCACATCGTGCAGCAAGGCGGCGCTGATGCTTGTGGAACCCAGCCCTATCTCTTGATTCACGATAGTGGCGACGGCGATCGGGTGCATGATGTAAGGCTCTCCAGAGCGGCGTCTAATGCCTTGATGGGCATCGCGCGCAAACTTGAAAGCCTTGTCAATAATCTCCACTTTCTTGCGGTGATTGCTTGACAAATAGCCGTTTAACAAGTTCTGATAGGCCTCTTCAATTAAGCGGTCTTCTTCCTCAGGCGATATGTTATTGAACTGCGTCATGGGTATCTTGCTCTTGAATTAAACTACAAATTTAGTAATTTCCCTCGATATGACACTTGTCGAAAATGTTTATTTTTCTAAAAAACGTGAGGTTTAACCTTGCCCTTGGCTGTCGGGGCGGGTGCCAGGGATGGGTGCGGTGACGTTGAAACGGCGTTGCCACATGGCATCGGCGGTACTTAGGGTAACAACACCGTTGCCAATGATGATCTCGTTAACGGGGGTGCAGCCCTGGGGCAGGCGTAGGATGGCGCGCACGCGTCCATTCTGGTCACAAATCTGGATGCCCATCCTCGTGGCAACCCACAAGTTGCCCTTGCCGTCAAAGGTGATGGTTCTCACCTCCAGGGACTCGGTTGGGTCATCGTTGTGAAGCCAGTAGAAGGGTTCTCCACATGTCAGGCGGCTGTCCTGCAATATGAATTGCCATACGAAGTTTTCGTTTTCACTTTGGGTCCAGGCTACTGTCGTCAGGTCGGGATAGATGATGCGCTTAACGGGCGCTTTGTCCACGCCGCCACTCATTCTGGTCCAGCCGTTGTCGTCCTCGACCAGCAAGTCCTGAAGAAAGTCGTTGTTGGTTTTGCCTAGGGCGGGTTGTGCGGGCCAGTCGCGCCACATCCACTCCATCACTTGCGGGAAGATTTCAGTCGAGCGCGTGACGTTGTGGCCACCGTCACTCCAGTCGCACTTCACGTCATATCCAGCGAATTCCAGCGCGCTTGCCAGCATCTGGTTGCCCTCATACCAGTGGCCGAACAGCGGATTCCACACGTCGTTGCTGCCGTCTTGGATAAACACGCGCAGGGGTAGGGGCTCGGTCTTCCTGACCAGTGCCTGGAGGTCGTTGCCGCCGCGCATGGCCACAAATGTGCCTACTCCAGTGAACACCTTGCCGAACAGGTCGGGACGGTGCCAAGCGGCGTTAAAGGCTGCGATGCCACCGCTGCTCAGGCCGAAAATCATGCGGTCTTGGGGGCGGCGAGACAGGCGGATAGGTTTACCCTTGGATGTGGTCATCTGCTCAACAGCGGGTAGAACTTCCTCATCGAGAAAACGGACAAAACAATCGGTTGTCGAGTCAAACTCATAACTGCGATTGTAGCGTAGCACGGTGCCGTCGCTAGCTTTGACAACGCCTGGCTGTAGGAACACGCCGATGGTCACGGGCATTTTGCCGGCAGCGATGAGCGAGTCCATAACAGCGGGAGCGTGACACAGCACACCGTCGAGGCCCACGAAGAGCGCTGCCGGCCGCTTACCGTCGTACTGGTCGGGGACATAGACTTGAAATGTGTGAACAGTACCTGACCAGTAGGTCGACTGGTCCAACACGCCGTCAAGCAGGACATATTCCGCTTTAGCCTGCAATACCATGGCAATGAGCGCCAACAAAAGTATTAATCGTCTTGTCATCATAATCATCCTTAGTTTTATTGCCGCAAACTTACATAAAATCCCGCTTTATGGCAACAAAAAACCTCACAACAAGCTATGGAAACAACACAAATGGTTGATTTCCAGCCTGTCGAAACGTGATTAATGATGTCTGAACGAAATGTGGAGGTGGAGAAGCGTTTTCAATCAATGGTTACCGCCTTTTCACATATGCTACGTAGGTGATAAGAATAATGTTCATCATCAGGGCGTAAATGATGGCCGGTATGGCGATGACATCGTTGTTGAATACCAGCGGACTGCTAGCAATGGCAATCGCCTGGGCTGCGTTTTGCATACCCACCTCAATAACGATGGTGCGGCGTTCTTGGCCCGTGAGCCGCATGGCCCGAGATAATAGAGCCCCGCAACCCATGGCCAGCAGGATGAGCACGCTGATCGACAACCCCAGTTGGCCGAAACTGTCGATGATGGCGTCGCGATTCTGGAAAAAGAACACGCCGGCAAGGAAAATGAGGGCAGGGAAGGCGATACGTGAAAGCACGCGGTGCATCGCCTCTGAGGCTTTTTCCCACTTCTTGCGTACAGCTATACCCACCGCGATAGGCAGGAACATGAGCACGAGGTTTTGCATTACCAGTTTGCCCACGGGAAGATGAACAGTAACGGCACTGCCCACATCACTGGTCACCCATGCCATGATGATGGGCACGGTCACCAGGGTGATGATACTGCTGCAAGCCGTGAGTGACACTGAGAGTGCCACGTCGCCTTTAGCCAGCATCGAGAACACATTGGATGAACTTCCGCCGGGACAGCAAGCGATAAGTACGAAGCCGATAAGGAAGATCGGCTCTAGCCCGAATGCTTTACCAATCAGCCAAGCCAGTAAGGGCAACGCGATAATCTGTCCGATAAGGCCAGCCAAAACGGGCATGGGACGGGTCTTGAATAACTTAAAATCTTCTAGTTTCAAATTCAAGCCCAACTCAAACATCAGTAGAGTCAAGATGGGCAATACAATCCAGATGGTGCTCATTTTTAGTTTTCAGATATGATTTTGGCTGTAAAATTACTCAAAAACGATTGAATTCCCACCTTTTCCGGTCGATTATCAGATTAAAGCACTGTGGCAAGTGGGGGTGGAAAGCATAGGTACTATTATTTTCGGTAGTTTCGTTTACACATTAATAATATAAATTATTAAACGAAGAGCGTAGAAAATTTTTCTCAAAAACGTCAGCCCGTATTCCAATTTAATAGATTACCTTTGCAGCCGATTTTCAAAAAAATTGTTCATTTTATGGCTAAGAACTTAGTAATTGTCGAATCCCCCGCCAAGGCGAAAACCATCGAGAAATTTTTGGGTAGTGAGTATAAAGTGATGTCCAGTTTTGGACACATCCGTGATTTGCACAAGAAAGATTTCAGTATAGATGTGGAAAACGGATTCAAGCCCTTATATGAAATCCCCGAAGATAAAGAGGAGCAAGTCAAGAAACTCAAGGCTGAAGCGTCAAAGGCCGACGTGGTTTGGCTCGCGAGTGATGAAGACCGTGAGGGTGAGGCCATTGCTTGGCATCTGTTTGAAGTGCTTGGACTTTCTAAGGAAAAGACTCGTCGCATAGTCTTCCACGAGATTACCGAGCCGGCTATTCTCGAGGCGATCAAGCATCCGCGCGATATCGACCTGAACCTGGTCGATGCGCAGCAGGCGCGTCGTGTCCTGGACCGCATCGTGGGCTTTGAGCTTTCGCCTGTATTATGGCGCAAAATCAAGCCCGGCTTGTCGGCTGGTCGCGTGCAGAGTGTTGCCGTGAGACTTGTCGCCGAGCGCGAGAAGGAAATCAAGGCTTTCAAGAGTGAGCCTTATTACCGCATTGCAGCCCAGTTCAAGGGCGATGAGGGTAGTGAGTTCTCGGCTGAACTGAACAAGCATCTGGCTGATCATGAGACTGCGCTGGCATTCTTGGAAGACTGCAAGAAGGCTGATTTCGCTGTCGCCGATGTGACTGTGAAACCCTTGAAGCGCACACCTGCGCCTCCCTTCACTACCAGCACCCTGCAACAGGAAGCTGCTAGGAAATTGGGATTGTCGGTCAAGCAGACCATGCGTTTGGCTCAACGGCTGTATGAGGAAGGTTTGATCACTTATATGCGAACTGACTCGGTAAATTTGAGCAACCTGGCTTTGGGCGCAATCAGTAAGGAGATCAAGGAGAACCTCGGTGAGCATTATCTAAAGGTTAGGCGTTACCGCACGACAAGTAAGGGCGCCCAAGAAGCCCATGAGGCTATTCGTCCTACCTATATCAGTAACCAAACCATTACTGGTACACCTCAGGAAAAGAAGTTGTATGACCTCATTTGGAAGCGTACAATCGCTTCTCAGATGGCCGATGCCGAGCTCGAGAAAACGACCGTCAACATCTCGGTGGAGGGCAAAAAGGAGATGTTCGTGGCCGAGGGTGAGGTAGTTAAGTTTGACGGTTTCCTCAGGGTTTATCTTGAGGGTACCGATGAAAAAACAGTCGCCCCCCAAGAGTTCCGCACCCTGCCGGTATTGTCGCGCAACGACCAGCTTACGGCATTGGTGATCACTGCCACTCAACGGTTCACCCAGCAGCCCAACCGCTATACTGAGGCTTCGCTGGTGCGTCGTCTCGAGGAGCTGGGCATTGGACGCCCCTCAACCTATGCTCCGATTATTTCCACTATTCAGGACCGCAAGTATGTTGAGAGAGGTGAGGACAAGGGCCACAAGCGCGAGTATGAGATCATCACCCTCAAGGAGGGTAAGATCACAACTGGCAAGAAGTCTGAGGTCTTCGGTGTAGAGAAGGGCAAACTCGTCCCCACCGATGTCGGTATGGTGGTTAATGAGTTCTTGGTGAAGTACTTCCCCTCAATCATGGACTATAATTTCACTGCCAAGGTCGAAAACGAATTTGATGAGGTGGCCAGTGGAAATGTGGTTTGGAACAAGGAAATTGCCGACTTCTACAAGGATTTCCATCCCACTATCAATGACGTGTCATCATTGCGTCTTGAGCACAAGGTGGGAGAGCGCCTGCTGGGTAATGACCCTAAGACGGGACTGCCCATCATGGTTAAGATCGGACGTTATGGGCCACTGGTGCAGATGGGTAGCGCCGACAACGAGAACAAGCCGCGATTTGCTTCTCTGCAACGTGGACAGAGCATTGAAACTCTCACGCTTGAGGAGGCCATTAAGTTGTTTGATCTGCCCCGTGATCTCGGTGAGTTTGAGGACTCTGTTGTGACCATCGGAGTAGGGCATTATGGTCCTTATGTGAAGCACAAAGGTAAGTTCGTTTCCATTCCTAAGGATATGTCGCCAACATCGATTACTCTCGATGAGGCCATCGACTTGATTAAAGCTCATAGGGATGCTGAGGCCAAGAAAGTGCTTAAGTCGTTTGACGAGGATCCTGACATCAAAGTGATGAATGGCCGTTTCGGACCCTACATTGTCTATAAGAAGCAGAATGTCAAAATCCCTAAAGGAAAAGAGGCGGAATCTCTCACCTTGGAAGACTGCCGGGCTATTGTTGCCGACGAGTCCAACCTATCTAAAGGCACCGCTGGCAAACGCGCCACTCGCGCTCGTTCCACGGCTAAAAAATCGGCAACTAAGAAGTAATTAACCTAAAGTATTACTTGAGGCTGCGCATTTCAATCTTTTAATGTGCAGTCTCTTGTTTTTGTCACATATGATTTGGCCTAAAGAATAATCAGTCCAAATAAAAAAAATAATTTCTTTTTAGGGCCTGTATTAAAAAAAATCGTCGTAATTTTACCGACTGGAGAGGATTTAATAGGCGATTCACTCATTTTATCCTCTTTGTGTGATAATTCTACCGCATTGAATGGTAATATGTTAGGAGTCCATTCTTCAAGTAAAATTGACCCTTTATGGGCGGTTTTTCCTGGCGGTGGAGCGTTAAACTGATAACAACTAAAACAAACCAAACAAAAAAGTTTAAAATTATGTCTTTTTTCAAATCCATTAAGAGTGCTTTCGGTGGTTCAGATGGCGAGGACTATGATGTTTATGGTCAGCCCACCACGTTTGTAAACCCATTCAGCAAAGACAAGAATCTGGTAGAGAGGGAACATGACCAGGAGGATCTCCAGATTGAGCTGGATCAGCATGAGGAATATGCCATCGATGCTGAATATGCCGATAAGGCAGCCCGCTTGATGAACGAGCACACCCAGGCTGTCATTGACATGATCAAGGGCACCTGGAAGCAGGAGCGCGAGGACCTCATGAAAGTGGTCGAGGAGGCCAAGAAAAACATTGAGGAGAACAACGAGAAGATGAAGGCTAACGAAGCCAAGCGTCATCAGGCCCAGGCTAGGGCTAACGACTTGTCTGCAAAGATTGCAGAGCTTGAGGCCGACCACGAGCGCATCGAAATCGAGAAGAAGAGCCTTGAGAGCCGTCTGAAAGCGATGGAGGTTCGTGGCGAGGGCGCCGATGAACTCAATAAGAAAGTCGGGGAAATGGACGCCGTCATCGAGGATCTGAAGAAACAGATTGCTGAGAAAGATGCCGAAATCGAGCGTCGTGACAATATGCCATTGCCGGCCGATGATGGTCCGACAATCGAGCAGCTGAACCAGCAGATTGAGCAGCGTGATGAGCTCATTGAGCGCTTGAGGGCCAACACATCCGAGATGGAAGAGCGCCTCAATGCTGCGGCCGAGGAGCTGAAGGCTGCCGAAGAATTGCAGAAGACGGTTGCCCAGGTTGAGGAATTCAAGGACAAGAAAAACTCCGAGATAGCATCTTTGCGTCAGCAAATTATTGACTTGCAAAAACGCGCTTCAGAGTATGATGAGTTGCGCAAGAAACTGGTTGTTATGCAAGATGAGAAAGAAGGACTGAACAAGACCATTGAGCAGCTTGAGCAATCGGCAAAGCAGAACGCCGAGGTGCAGAACCGCCGCAGTATTGAGACCGGCAACCTTATCGATGGTTTGAAGCAGCAGCTCGCTGCCGCCAATGCTGTTGCTGAGGATTTCAGGCGCAAATACAATTCGTTGAGTGTTGACGGTAACGAGAGGGCAGCTAACTTTGCTAAAATCACTGCTGAGCGAGATGACGTGAAGGCCGAACTCAAACGCACCCAGGTCACCCTGCAAAAGAAGCAGCATGAGGCTCAGGCCATGAACGACGCTATTGCCGAGAAAGATCGTCGCATTGCTGCCTTGACTCAGCAGATCGAGGAACTGAGCAAGTCCCGTCCAGCAGCTCAAGCCCCTGCGGCCGATGCGCTGTTTGGAAGTGAGTCATCGGTGGCCCAGGACGACCCTGCAATTCGCGCATTAGATGACATTGACTGGGATGATGACGGTTCAATGCCGCCCCATCCGGGTGAGGATCCCCGTCAGTTGTCGCTATTCTAATGGGTCATTTTACATTATAATATAATTACGCGAAAAAGTACAAGATTTATTCATCTCTATAAGGGTGGGGTGGCCTAAGTAAGGTCGCCCCACCTTTTTCGGTAAGCAAAGGGTGCTCATTGGCGTCTTTTGGGTTAGAATCGTCAAAAATCGCCATTTTATTGTTAAAGGACGTTATTTTCGAGAAATAATGTCGTAAAAGTTTTGCCGGTTTGCGCTGCGGCAGTAATTTTGCAACGCTTTTCGACTCACAAGATGCAAATTGCGTGAGCGATTTTTTTGACGCCCTTTGCGGCGGGTGCGTGTCGGGAGGCCGAGATCATTGAAATGTTTGCAATGCAGGAAAATTGACAGTGCAGAGACAAGGAAGGTGAACAACCCGAGTCCCGCGTCAAGATTCCTAAGACAGGTAGATGCAGCAAGCACAGCATATCCTATTAAGGCAATGGAGCCGGCCGGGACGACAAGGACAAATCGCCGTTGCGTTTTCATTAAATATCTTGAGAGAGATAAAGACGATAATACAACAACGAAGAGTTTGATCCTGGCTCAGGATGAACGCTAGCGACAGGCTTAACACATGCAAGTCGAGGGGCAGCGCGAGGGTAGCAATACCTTTGGCGGCGACCGGCGCACTGGTGAGTAACACGTATGCGACCTGCCCCGGACAGGGGGATAAACCCGGGAAACTGGGCCTAATACCCCATACGCCCCAGAATCGCATGGTTTTGGTGTGAAAGATCCGTCGGTCCGGGATGGGCATGCGGCGCATTAGCTTGTTGGCGGGGCAACGGCCCACCAAGGCGACGATGCGTAGGGGTTCTGAGAGGAAGGTCCCCCACACTGGTACTGAGACACGGACCAGACTCCTACGGGAGGCAGCAGTGAGGAATATTGGTCAATGGACGGTAGTCTGAACCAGCCAAGTCGCGTGCGGGATGAAGGCCCTCCGGGTCGTAAACCGCTTTAGCCGGGGAGTAACGTGGGGGACGCGTCCCTCAGTGAGAGTACCCGGAGAATAAGCATCGGCTAACTCCGTGCCAGCAGCCGCGGTAATACGGAGGATG
>JAEEGK010005923.1_pt1 | contig 29539 bp, 22 predicted proteins | sample 8958771 | NCBI WGS metagenome assembly JAEEGK01 (sample SAMN16246547, study PRJNA631951) | gut metagenome | biome: gut microbiome; feature: rumen; material: SC-attached | host: Bos | place: Iran: Karaj | collected 2018-10 | reverse complement strand
CTTTTAGTGATGATGATCCTATGATGGTTTATCAAAAGATTTTAAAAGGTAAAATTAAATTTCCAAGTGGTTTTGATTCTAATGCTAAAAGCTTAGTTAAACATCTTTTAGAAGGTGATTTAACTAAGAGATATGGTAATTTAAAAGGAGGTGTTAAAGATATTAAAGGACATAGATTTTTTAAAAATTTTGATTTTGATAAGTTACTTGAAATGCAAATTCCTCCACCTTATGTTCCTAAGATTAAAGGAGAAAATGATATTTCAAATTTTTCCAGCTTTCCTGATTCTGATACTGAAACTAAACCTTTGAAAAAAAGTGAAGATCCTTTCTTAGATTGGTTTAAGTAAATTAGGTTTTTTTTATGACTTTTTTTAATGGTAATATTGTTTTTTTTTTTTTTTTATTTTTTTTTTTTGTTTAAAAAAATATAATAAGTTTTTAAAATAAAAATGAGGGTTTTTTATTTTTTTTTTTAAATTTTTTTTTTATTATTTTATTTTTTTTATATTAAATTTAATTTTTTAAAAAATTAAAAAATAAACAAAAAAATTAAAATAAAAAACAAAAAAATCAATAAAATAATAAAAATACTTTTTAAAATTTATTTCTTGCTTGAATAGAAATTTTATTTCTTTTACCAGGAGCGGCACTATAAGGTCTCATATTAAAATCATTTTGATTTGAATTTTCTTTATTAGGTAATTCAGGATCAATATCTTCTTCAGGACCATATTCAGAATCAGGATTAGAATCAACTCTTTGTTCAATATAAATATTTCCAATTTCATTTTCTTCTTTTTTATCTAATTTTTTTTCTTCTTCATCATAATGATAATTTTGTCTTATTGAAGAACATTTTTTATCAATATGTTTAAATAAATCATTCATTTTTAATAAAATATTTTTTAAATCTTTTTCTTTTGTAGTTAAATTAATTAAATCATGATAAACTTGTTTTAATGTAACATCATCTTCATTTTTTAACTCTTCATCATTAAAAGTTTCTTCAAAAATTTTATTATTTTTTAATATATCAATTAAACTAGAAATTCCAGTTCTTAAATCAATCATTAATTTTTCATATTTTTTTAATTTTTGTCTTACTAATTCACAATTATTTAAAGTTTTTTCTGCTGTTTTTTCATGATCTTCAATTTCTTTTCTAGTAATTTCATTTTGTGAAGAATATTTTAATTGTTTTAATTCATTTGATAATTCTTCATGTTTATTTTTTAAATTTGAATACATTTTTTCTAAATCTTTTTTTTCGTTTTTTAAATTTTCTTTAGTTTCTAATAAATTAGAATATTTTTGACATATTTCATTAATATCATCAGCACCAGTAGTTTCTCTTATTAATTTATCAGCTTCTTCTAAATCTTTAACTTTTTTTTCTAAATCATTTCCTTTATTATTATATATTTTTTCCTCAGATAAAGTTGGTATAATTTCATTTTGTTTTAATCTTTTTTTTTTCTCTTCCATTTTTTCTTTTTGAATTTCTTTTAAATTTTCTCTTTTATGAGCAAGAATTAATTGTTCAAAATGTTCTTCAAAAGCTTCTTTACTTAATTGTGTATTTTTAACTAATAATTCAGAATAATTTCTTGCTTGTTTAGAATCTTGTAAAAGTAATTTAAATTCACTTAAATCATGTCCTTTTGCTTTTAAACTTTTTTGTATTGCTGCAATTTGATTATCATATCCTGCTCTTTCTTCTTTTAATCTCATTAATATTTGTTCATATGTTCTTTTTATACTCATTGCTTCATTATATTTAATCATTGCTTTATCTAATTTATTTTCTAATAATTTTATCCTTTTAACATAAGGATTATTATCATCTGAAATTAATTTAGCTTCATTTTTTAATTCATTGTATTTTTCACTATTTTTTTTCCATTCTTCTTTTGATTTTAATTTTGCATTTCTTGCTTCGTCATATTTTAATCTATAAAATGTATATTCTGAATTACTTGCACTGTGTGTTCTTCCTGGTGCATATAAACTTGTTTTTTTTAACATATTTACTTCTGTTCTTAGTTTTTCATAATCTTTTTTTAGTTTTTCTATTTCTTTTTCATTGTCGTCTTTTCTTTTTTGTGTACTTTCTATATATGCTTGATTTGAAAATTTTAGTTTGTTGAAATTTTTTGCAAAGTAATATAATTCGTCTTGTTCACTTCCTAAGTTTGGTTCTGACATTTAAATTTTTTTATATTTCTTTTTTTTTATATTTTATTATTTTTTATTATTTTTTTATTTATTTTGGGTTTTATTATAATATACTATTAAAAAAATAAAAAATATTTGAATAAATTAAATAAAAATAATAATAAATTTTTACTTAATTAATTTCTTTATTCTTTAAGATAAAAAATATAAAGAAAACAAAAATATTAAAAAAATAACAAATTAAAATTGTTTTAAGTCTTTTTTAATTTTAGTTAAAAGTTTTAATTAAGAACTGACAATATTTGAATATTCCAAATTAAAAAAATATGAAAAAAATAAAAAACTGATTGTTTTCCTGTAAATGATATTTGACCTTAAATAAAAAAGAGACTATTTTTTTTTTTAAAAATAATAATAAAATCATAAAAAATTAAATAAAAAAACATAATAAATCCTTAAAATAGCCAAATGTTTAATCAATCAAATAACAATAATAATTTTGCTAAATTATTATCTCAGTCAAATAATAATAAAATTTTAACAAACGTTAAAAAAATAAATATAAATAATATAGAATCAACTTCTTCATCAAACTCTTTTGATTCATTTTTCATTGATAATAACTGTAAAAAAAAAAACTTAAATTTACAAAAGACCAAAAAATATAATGAGGCTGAAAATTTTAAATTAAATAATTTGTTAAATAATGATATTTCTTTTGCATCTTTTAAAGATTTAACAAATCATAAAAATGAAAGTTTAAACTGTGAAAAAGTAAATAATGTTATAAAAGAACTTAATTCTCAGTTAGTTAAAATGAATTATTGTAATATTATTCAAAGTAATTCAATTAGAAGATTAGATTTAACACTTTCTTTTTTATCTTCTCAAATTAAAACTCTTAAATTTCTTAATAAAAAAAGAAAAGCAAAATTACAAACAACTTTAAAAACATTGAATCATTTAGTCTCAAAAGATTCTAATTAAAAAATGTTTGAGATAATAATTATTTTGTATATTGTATTTTTTTATTATTAAAAATATACAAATTAAATTAATTTTATTAATTTTTTATTTTAATATATTTTTATATTTTTATTTTTTTTTAAATATTAAATAATTTAAACTCCATAAAATCAAATTATTATAAATAAAATTAATTCAAATTTTTAATTACATATTTTGTAGAATATAATATTTAACTTTTTTAAATTATAATTATCATAAAAAAAAGAAACAATTAATTTATTTATGAGTATTTTTATGATTTAAAAGATAGGCATATTTATTATTAGTAAATCTCTTAGAAAAAGATTCAATATTAGTAATTGTTCTATTAAAAGAAACAGGAACTTCAGTAACTTGATATGAAGAAGATAAATTTCCTCCTTGGATTTTTAAATTTGCATAATTTAAATTATTATGACTACTATAATTATGAATATTTTTATTAATACTATTATTAGAATTTGATTTTGAATAATAATTTTTTGTAGAATATGATTCAATAATACTTGAATTTCTTGGTAGAGAAATAATATTATTATTACTATTATTTAATTCTGTATTCATTCTATTCATATTATTTGAATAAATTTCTCTTCTTAAATATGAATTATGAGAAATATTTTTTTTTTTTATATTATTTTCAAATGGAATTTTTAATCTGGAAATATTTGAATATATTTGATTATTATTAATATTATTTTTTTGAATATTATTATTATAATAATATTTATTATTTGAATCAATATTAACAAAATCATTATTGTTTCCATTAATATTTCTTCTAGTATTATTATTAGTATTATTTTTATTATATGATTTAAGTGATAAAGATAAATCTGAATTTTCAGCAGTATCAAAAAAAGTAATTGAATTTTCTCTAATTTTTTTTATTTGTGTTTCTAAAGATCTTTGTTCTTTTCTTTTAATTAAATTATTTTTATCTTCAAAATCTTGCATTTTATTTTTAAAATATATTATTTTAGAATTATTCTCAAAACCATTTCTATTATAACTAACAGAAGTAACTAATCTTCTTGAATTATTTAATAAAATATTTGAAGTACTTGATGAATTATGATACATTAAAATATCATTTTTATTCTTATTTTTTTCATTTTCTTTTTCATTTTCTTTTTCTTTTTCTTTTTTATTTCTTTCTTTTCTTAATATTTCATTTTTTTCAATAATTTTTTTTTTTTCTTCATTAAAATTTTTAACAAAATTATAAGCATCAATAAATTTATTTTCATGAATACCTAAATTATTTTCAAAAACAAAATGCCATTTACTTAATTTATAAGATTCTCTAGAAAAAGCAACGCAGGCACAAGCTAAATCTAAAGGATGATATTGTAAATAATCTGCATTTAAACTAATTAATTCACTTAAAATATCATAAGGTTTCATATAAATTGAACTAGTAATATTTTTTTTTTTATTATCACTTTCATCTGTATTAAAAACAATACCATTTAATAAAAAAATATTTAAAAAATTTACTGGTTGTGGTAAAATTAAATTATGATCTAATTTTTTTAAACAAATATTTTCTATTTCTATTATTTCTTTTGATGATATTCTTCTATTTATAGTATATTTAAGATAACTTTCCATTGAAGGTAATTTTCCATCAATTTCTAAAAATTTTGTTCCTAATAAAATTGAACCTAAACCTAATTTTTCAAAACTTAAATTTACTTTTTTTGCTAATAATTGATCCATTAAATAAACACTAAAAAAATATGTTGTTATATTTAAATTGTTTTTTTCTACAAAATTTTTTATTTGATAAACTATTTTTGATCTATTATCTTGTTCAGATAATTTTAAATTTACAATTTTTGGCATTGATGGAAAAAATTTTTGTGAATTATGAAGCATTTTTTGAAATATTTTATATGGAACTACATCTTTTGGAATATTTATGTATCTTTTTGGCTTTAAAGAATAAGTTAATTGAGTTTGACGTTGATTTATTGAATTTGATGAGTTTCTTTGGATTGAATTATTATTTACATAACTTCTCTTTTGATTTGATGTAAATGAGTTTTTCATTGATTTATTTTTTTTTTTAATTATTTAGGAATTTTAATAATTAATTATATATATTTTTTATTTTAAAATTCTTTTAATATGAATTTGTTTATTTATAAAAAATTATTCTTTATTTAAAAGAAAAAATAAGAAAAATTAATATTTAATATCTATTTTTTATTATTAGAATTAAAATCACAAGGTTAAATTAGAAAAAAAATCCTAGTATAAAAATTGTTTTTAATTAAATAAAATAAAAATTTAAATATTTTTTATTTAATAAAAACTAATGAAAGAAAATGACATTTTAGAAACTCAAAAAGAAAATAAATTATTTAATAAAGAAAAACTATTAGTAATAAAAGAAAATAGAAAAATAATGAATAATCTATTAAAAAATTTATATAATATGAAAAGTAATACATATGAAGAATTAATAAAATATGTAAGTGATTATTTATTAAATAATACTAAAGACATATGTGAATTATATGATGAAGAAAAAAACACTTTAGCCCATATTTTAACAATTGAAGAAAAAGAAGAACAATTAAAAATAATAATTGATTCTTATTATTTATTATTAGATGATAAAGATATATTTTATAAATGGTTTATGTTAGAAAATAATGAAAATTTAACAATTTTAGACATTTCATGTCAAAAAGGAAATAAAATAATAATTAAATATTTATTTAGTATAATATCAAAAACAGATGAATCAAAATTACGTTTAACAGAAAAGAGAAATTCAATATTTCATAATAGTGCAAAAAATAATCAATGTTATCCAATAATTTTTTTTTATGAAAAATTACAAAAATTTTTTCCTCAAACTAAAATAATAGATTTAAGTAATGAATTTAATATAACCCCATTACATTATGCATGTTATTATAAATCCTTAAATGTAATTGATTTATTATTAGATTTAGGTGCAGATATTAATGCAAAAGATTCTGATAATAGAAGTATATTATTTTATGCAGTTTATTCTGGTTCAGAAAAAATTGTTAAAAAATTATTGTATAGAGGAGCTGATAAAGAAATTAAAGATAATTATAATAAAAAAGTTATTGATTATGCTATTGAGAAAAATAATAAAAAAATTATTTATTTGTTAAGTGAAAAAAATTGTTTTGAAAAAATTTTATGTCAAAAAAATAAATATAAAAATTTAAAAGGAATTAGATATGATTATACTTTAATTTATTATTTTTTAATTTATATTATGTTTATGCTTGTTTTTGTTTTTAGAATTTCAATTATGTTTTGTAAAGGAAAGAATAAATTAGATAATTTATTAAGTTATAATATATTATTATTTGGTGTTTTATTTTTTATTTTATCAATAATGAGTTTTCTATTTTCTATTTTTTTTACTTGTTATTTTATATGTTATCAAAAGAAAAAAAAGAAAAAAATTCATCAAAAAAAATCTTTAATTAAATTTTTTGAAGAAAATGAAAATTCAAATATTTGTATTAAATGTAAAAGAATAATGAAAAATGATACAGTTCATTGTTTAATTTGTGGAATTTGTATTGATAAATGGGATCATCATTGTTTTTGGTTAAATACTTGTATTAATAATGATACTAAAATTAAATTTAAATTATTTTATTTGAGTATAATATTAACTTTACTTTTTAATATTTCTTTTGGAATTGTTTTAATTATTTTTTCTTATAATGCTAATGAAAAAGAACAAGATAAGATTTTTTCAAATTTTTTTGGAAATTTTCAAGATTATATAAATAATGTTTTATTGTTTAAAATTATGTGTATTATTTATACTTTTATTTTTTCTTTTCCTTTATTTATATATATTTTATTTCCTTTATGTTGTCAAAAAAGTACTAAAATTGAAAAAATATCTGATTTAAAAATTAAGTTTTCAAATACTTCAAATGAAACCTTGATACCTTTATGATTTTTTATTTATTATTTTATTTTTATTAGTCATAAAAACTATATTATTAGTATAAATTATATTATATTTTATATAAAAAAATTAGTTTTTAAATATTAATAAAGAAATAAGATTATTAATTTTATAAAAATACATAAAGTATTGTTTTATTCTTTATGAATTCAAAAAATTAAAAATAATGATTAAATTAAAATTTAACTTAAAACAATAAATAATAAATAAATAAATTAAATGTTACATAACTTAATCATATCAATTATATTTTTATCACAATTTTTATTAGCTAATTCAATATATAGATCTTTATATTTATATAGAGAAAAATGTTATACTGATAATTTTTATAGTCAAATGAATATAATAATGCAATTAAAAATATTAGAAGAAAAAGTAACATTCCCAAAAAATAAAGACGATACTTTCATAATAAGAATATATGAACAAAATATAAAAGAACCAATTCAAATTTTTAAAACTGGAAAAAATAAAGCAAAATTTTCATATTCAATAACTAAAAGTGGAAAATATAAAATATGTATATTAACAAATGAAGAAACTTTATATTCAAAAAGAACATCTTTAAGAGTAAATTTTATAATTGATACTTCTGAAGATATAAAAAGTGATACAAAAAATATAGCAAAAATGAAAGATTTTCAAATTGTAGATAATAAAATTAAAAAATTAATCAGAAATACTGAAAATATTGAAAAAATGCAAAACTATCAAATTAAAAATGAAGATGAATTTGCAGAAAATCAAATTAAATCTTCTCAAACTTTAGTTATTGTTACTATTATGCAATTAATTATTTGTGTTATTATTGGAATTTATCATTTTTTTTCTATGAAAAAAATTTTCAAGGAAAAAATGTGGTCACCTTTTTAATTAATAATAAATCAATTTTTTTAATTTAATTTGATTTTTATTTTTTGTATATTAAATAATATAAAACTTATATTTTTATTATAATAGTTTTTTCTATCTTATATGTATAAAGTTAAATGTTATATTATCAATAATTTTTATTAGTATTTATTTAAAAATAAATAATCTTTTTTACATCATTATTACTCATATTAATTATTTTTTAAATTTGCAAAGTTTTTAAATTTATTAATAATAATATCAGATTTTTCATTATTTTGAATTGATTCTGTAATTTCTTTATCAAATTGCTCTTCTTTTTCAGTAAAAGTTGATTTTTTCTTAATTTCAATATTATCTTGATTAATATCATTAGTAATATTATCATTTTTTTCATAATAAACTTCATTTTCATAAATTTTATTTTCAACAGAATTTAAAGAAAATTTAAAATTATTTGAATCATTTTGTTTATCTGAATTTAATTCATTTTCTTGATTTATATATTTACTCAAATTTTCAATATTTGATTCTTCATTGTTATTTTTCATTAAACCTCTTGCTGAAGGATGATTTTCAAAAGGAATTAATGATTTAAATGTTAAATGACCATTTAATTTTACTGGAGATGTATTTTTTCTTTGTGGGATTTTTACAGTTGAGTTGTCCATTAAATATAAGTTTTTATATACTTTTTTTTTTATTATTAGAATAACTAATATTATTTTTTTTAATTTATTTTGTTTTTACTCTTTTTTTTTGTTGTGAAATCATAAATGATTATTTTTTTTTAAAAAGAATTTATAGTTATTTGTTTCAAGATATTGTTTTAAGTTATTTTTAATAAAATAATTTTAAAAAATAAGGTAAAACTACCATAATTTTTTACAAAAAAAATATTATAAATATAAAATATATTATTTTATATTTTTTTTTTCCTATTAAAAAGTTTACAAGATCTTCTTAAGTTTATATTTTTATAATTAATATCATTACAATGTGAAATAATTAATTCATCCTTAATTACATTTGCAAGTTTATTAATTTCTTTTTTAATATTTTCTTTTAATTGTGAAATATTTTCATTATATTTTAATAAAGTACAGTTTTTTTTAATTATAAATTCAGATTCTACTTCTTCAAACAAATCATTTTTAACATTTATAATTTCATTATTTTCATTTTGATTATTTGAATTATTTTTACTTTCATTATTATCTTCATTATTATCAAAATTATATTTAAAATTGATTTCTTCAATTTTTGTGAAATTTTCAATATAAATATCATCTAATTCTTTAATATAATCATTTTGTATTTTAGTTAATTGAGGTAAAAATTGTTTTTGTACTTTTATAATTATATCTTCAAACCATTTATTTTTGTTTTCTTTTATAAAAGTATTATTTGAATTAAAACTCTTTCTTGGATTTGAAATTTGTAATTTATTATTTCTAATTTTATTATGAGAATTAAATTTTTTTATTTTGATTGTATTTTTTTTTGGTGTTTTAAAATCATTTCCTAAATCTAAACTTGAATTATTACTATTAATAAAAAATTGAGATTCTGTGTTACTTAAAAATGAATTATTTATACAATTCTTAAATAATTTTGTTTTCATATGTACTTATTTAATTTATATTAAAATAAATAATATAAACATTGGTTTTAAAATTTTTTAATTTAATTTAATTTTGGAATAAATGATATTTCTGATTGTCTTCTAAAGTAATTTTGAAAAAAATTTCTTAAAAAAAATACTAAAAAATTATTAAATTTAAGATTTATTAATTAAAATAATAAATTTCATTCAATAATAATGAATAAAAAAAAATAAAATATGAAGAAAAAAAATTAAAAGAAAAATAAAATATTTTTAATTAAAATTGATTTGTTTTATTAGATAAAATATCATTTTCATTATTAGAAAATATTGATACTTCTTTTCTATTATTATTAATTAAATTTTCTTTATCCTGATTTATAATTTTCAAATAAGATTTAGGATAAAAAGACTTTTCTTCAACATTTAATCCTTCAAATAACTTTAAATTTTTATTATTAATATTTTCATTACTAATATCCAAAATATATCTTTTAGTATTTTTATCTAATTCTAAAACTTTAAATAAAATAATATCTCCAAGAGAATAATTTTGTTTTAAAAAAGAAACACTTTTTTGTTCAATTACAATACCAATATATCCAATATTTAATTGTACATAAACACAATAATTTTGAAAATTCCTAATTAATATATAATAAAAAATAAAATTTACTTAATTAAACCTTCAATTTCAGTTCCTTTTTGAATATTAGTTTTATTAAAATTCTTAATTTTCAAATTAATATTAACATACTTTAAATATTTTTTACATTCATCAAATATATTATCAACAGAAACATCTTTAATAATTTTTTTATCACATTTAGAACAAATAATATTATAAATTTTAGGTAAATAAATAACATCATTTCCAGCATAAAAATTTAATTTTTGACTAATAGGTCTTTCTTTCCATAAATAAGGATTTTGTGACATTAAATTATGCATTTCTCCTTTAATTTCATATTCAATTCCACAATATTTTTTTATTAACATTGCAAGTGAAATAGAAGAATTTTTTAAATAATAATTATCAGAATTATTTATTTCATTTGATATCATTCTATGAGCAATTTGTGTATCAAAAATTCCTTTTATATCTTTTATATGACATGAATTATAAAGAATTGAAATATCTTCTATACAATCATGAAAAACTTTTATTATTTTATGTCTTGAAAATAACTAAAATAAAATTAATTTTGATATAAAAAATTTTTTTATATTATTTTTTATTTTTACTTCTTTTAATTTTAATTCTTTGTAATTCATTACACACATATCAAAAATAAAAGCTTGTTCATTATATGCTATCTTTCAATTTATTTTTTTTATTTTACTTGGATTAAACATAATAAACCAAATCTACTCATTTCAACTGCTGCTTCAATATCAATTCCTATTACTGCATATTCACACTGTAAAATTTTCTCTAATATTTCATTTGCTTTTTTTGATTCTGTTATTATTGGGAATTGCTTTTGATATTTTATATTTTCAATTGAGAAATTGTCCATAAAAATGTTTTTTTATTTTTTTCAAAATACATATAAATTATTTATGAATTAATAAAATTTTATTTTTTAAAAATTTATTTTAATTAATTTTCATAAGAATAATATTTAATGAGTGTTTTAATTTTGATAAAAATTTTATTAAAAAATAAATTTTTTTACTTTAAAAATTATATTATTATTCTTTTTTAAAGAAAAAAATATTTAGAAATTATTATATGAGTAAATCAATAATAATAGTAAACATCAGATAAAAAATTTTATATATTTTATTTTATATTTAATAAAGAATAATATAAAAAATTAATATTTATTTTAAATTAGTATAAAATTTCCTAAATTGTGATTTAGAAATTTTAGAAGGAATTTCTTTACTTAATTCTTTATTTTCATTATTATTTTCATTTTCATTTTCATCAATTTCTTCATTTTCATTTAATTTTTTATTTTTTTGATAATGATCTTCATTCATATATTGCATCATTTCTTTAATATCATCTTCACTAATATCAATTTCATAATTTTTATATGCTTGTAATAAATCACTACATTTAAAATTATCATTATCATTATTCAAAGTAGTTATATAAGAAAAAATTTCATCAGATTCTTTTAATTTTGAATTTTTTAATTTTGAATTTACTAAATCACAAACTTCATCAAAAGAAAATTCATTTTTTTCTGGATTAATTTGAGATTCTATATAATTATTTATATCATCTGCACTATTTTTATACATTACAAAAGAAAATAATAAAGTTCTTAATTTTAATTTTGAAATTTTATCTTTTTCATTTTTAAAAAGATCAAAAGCTAATTGAATATCATTTTTTAAATCTGAAGGTATTTCATTTTCTTCTTCAGTCATATATTAAAATTAAAATTAAATTTTAATTTTTTTAATAAAATATAATTTTTTATTTTAATTATTCTAATTCTTTTTGTCTTTTTCTTATTTCATCCATATCTGTTATTGTTTCAATAATATCACTCATAAATAATGGATTAGAAGAATAATTGAAATTATTATTTCTAAATGATATTTCTTCTTTTTCATTGACTATTTTTTCATTTCCTTTTATTAATTTTATATTCAATATTAATTCTTTTAAATTTAAATTTTTAATATATTCATTATATTCATTTTGATTTGAAATTAATTCATTATAATATGAATAGATTTCTAATTTTTCTCCTTCTTTTAATTCAATATTTAATTCTTCTATAATATTTTGTTTCAAAGTTTCAAATTCTTCTTCAAAACTAATAAAATATTTTATATTTAAATAATAAAAAAATATAATAGAAAATTTATTTCCATCCATTTTTTAATTAACTATTTTTAATTTTATTTATTTAAACAAATTTTAAAATTAAATCTTTTTTTATTAATTAATTTGAAGTATCAAAAATATCATTATTCTCATAATTATTTTGATTCAAATCTTTAAAAGAAGACTTTTTTTGAAAATTATTACTTTTTTTTTCACTAATGCCCTCATTAAAAATAGAAAAATCATCTTTTTTAATATTTTTAGAATCATCAATAATATTATTACTTTCATCTAAAACACAAATTTTAATAATTCCCTCATTACCAATTGGACCATAATCCTCATTAAATAAATAAAATTTTAAATAATTCTCTTGAGTTTTAATATTATTTGGATCTTTCAAAAATGCAAATATACTAACATTAATTATTTCATTTGGTTTTATTTCATCACCATTATTAACCAATACATCTTTCATATCTAAATCTGAATCATCTTTTTTTGCTATTAATTTGCTAAGTTTTGGAATATTATTTATACCATTATTTTTTATTTTAATATCAAATTTCAAAGTTTTTTTTTTTTTATATAAATTTGATTTAAATTGAATTAAAGTTCTATTATTTATTATAAATTCACAAGATAAATTATTATTATTATTTTTGATTTCATTCATAGATTCTATTTCATTTATATTATAATCATTTTTTTCTTTTTCATTATTTTCATTTTTTTTCGAAATGTTCATATTATTTTCACTATTATTTTTATATTTGTAATCTTTATTATTAGAACTATCACTTTCAAGTTCATTATTTTTTTTATTATTAATTTGATTTTTATTTATATTATTATAATTTTGATTAGAAAAATTATTATTATTATCATATTGAGAATTATCATTTTCTTTATTAATATAATTCTCTTTATTATTTTTTTTAGAACTATAATAATTCTCATTATCATCATCTTCATTTATATAATAATTCTCATTATTATCATTTTCATTATTTGAATATTTCTCATTATTATAATTTTCATTATTAGAATATTTCTCATTATTATTATTATTATAATCAAAATTACCTTTTTTATTTTGTTCTTCTCTTGAATTATCATTTGAATAATTTTTATTTTTTTGATTATTTTTTTTAGACAGTTCAAATTCTTCATTAACATTTTTTTCTTTAATTTTTTCTTTATTATATTCATAAATGTTATTTTTATTATTATTATTAAAATTTTCATTTTTAATTCCACCAGGAGTTCTTAAATGTGGTTTTTCATTATGAAAATTTTGTGGATTTGGAGTAATATTTTTTTTATGATTTTTTTTGATGAAACTATTAGAAATAGAATAATTTGAAATCTGATTTTTTATCTCATTTATGATTTTTTCATGTTCGTTTTTAAAATTCTGAAAGTCCTGATTTAAATAATAATAATTTTTTTCTAAATCATTATTTTTTTTTGAATAAAAATCAATATCATTTTTTAACTTTTTTATTTCTTTTGACATTGAATCAATTTGTTTTTTTAAATCTTCATTTTCATTGTAATTGTGATTATTTGTTTTTTGCATTTTAAAATCCATATTAATTATAAGAATATCATCATCGTAATAATTTTTTATAATATTATCAAAATCATTTTGATTGTTAATTATTATTTTTTCATCATCATTTTCTTTATCATAAATAAAAAAGACAAAATCATTTACATTATTATTTCTTTTAAATGCTTTAACACAATTATATTTAATTGTTTCAAAATTTTCATCTAAATTTATTTCTTTAATGTTTCCTTGAAACTGACAATGTATTATATCTTCATCCATTTTTATTAATCTATTTTTCAATCTTTGAAATTATATAATATCATAAATATTATAAAAAAATAATAATAAAAAAAATAATAAATAAATAAATAATAATAAAAAATAATAATTAAATAATTAAATTCATAAATTTTTTCAAAATTAAAATCATTTTTTATTTTTCCTTCTTTTAAATATATTATTTTTTCTTTATTATTAAAAATTTTACTGTTTATTCATTAAATTTAACCAAGAATTATAATTATCAATTAATCCACCTAAACTTTTTTCATTTTTATCTTTTTCCATTTCTATAAAATTATCAACTAAATTAATTTTAATATTAGCATAATTTTTTTTAGCAATTTTCATAATCATAGGTATTAATTCTTTTTGATTAATACCTAATTCATTAGAAATAGTATCAAATTTACAAAATTGATAAGCTTTCAATTTATTAATAACAAAATTTAATCTTATATTATATAATATTTCATTTAATTTTTCAATAATAAAAGGATCTTTTTCATTTTTTTTTATTTCATTATTCCAAATAGCATTAATTAAATTAATATCCATACTTTCATAAGCTTCATATAATTTAACCATTGAATTTAAATTTTTATCATTTTGAAAAATTTTTGCTTCTTCAGGAGAAACAATAATACTTTTATCTCTTGTTATTAAAGATGCTAAAAATGCATATTTTAATACTGAAATTGCTTGATTATCTCCACTTTCTTTATAATTATGAAAAGCAACTTTAAATTTTTGTAATGCCTTATCATATTCTTTTTGTCTTAAATCAATTTTTCCTCCTTCTTCATTTATTATTGCAGATAATCTTTTATCATCAAAAATTTGTTCATTCATTAATTTTTTTGCTTCTAAATATAATTCTTTAATTGTTGTTAAATCATTATTAACTTTACATAAATCCATTTTAATAACTAAAAGTTCTAATTTTATATTTTTATATATTTCATCATCTGGTTTATCACAAACTGATAATAAATCTGGTATTAAATCTTTTAAAATATCATATTTTTTAGTTTTTAATAATATCTTACAATAATCTCTTCCAGTATCTAAATATTCTCTTTCCATATTTTTATCTTTTAATATTTTTAACATTTCATTCAAAACTTTTCCTTTAAAATTATCATCTTTAACTTCAGAAAGAGTAAAAATAATATTTCTTATTGTATCTTGTTTTACAACATCATCAACTTTAGAATATAATTCAAATAATTTATCAACATTAGATTTAAATTCATTAAAATTTAAACTTTTAATATAAATTTGGCATAATTTTTCATATGATTTAAAACTCCATTGATGATTTGAAGAATTTGATATTTCTAATTCAATTATTAATTTATATGCTTCAATTGGATTTTCTGCATGTTCAGCTTCAATGAAATTATCTTCTAAATTTAAACCATCTCCTTGATCCATTTCTATATTATCATCATCTGAATGATATGATATATTATCATCACCACCATAATCATAGTCTTCACTCATTTTTTTTTTTAGATTATAAAATTTAATTTTTTGGTTTAATTTTTATATTTTTATAAAAACAATTTTTTTTTTATAATTTATTTTTTTATATTTTCATTTTTAAATATTATTTATATTAAGAAAAAACCAATGTTTTTTTTTCCAATTTTAATATTTTTTTCTTATATTTAATAAAAACAAAAATTTACCAAATTTATATTTTATTTTGAAACAAATAAAAAAAATTGAATATCTATACTTATTAAATTTCATAACTCTTTTTTATTTCATAACTGTTACCTCTCTTTAAATTATATATTTTACAATTATCATCTTTATTATCATTATTTTTAAAAATATTATTATTTACTTTATAAAAATCCAAAGTTAAATTTTTATTATTTTCTCTACTACTTTTATTATCTTCATTATCACTATCAATTCTAATATTTTCATAATCAAATTCAAATTCTTTATGTTCATAATTATTTTTATTATCACTTAAACAACTATCAATTTTATAAATTGGTTTTATTACATTTTTAAATTTAATAAAAGAGTAATTTTCTTGTAAAACTGAAGATGCAATTTCACTAAATTTTGTCATTGTATCATAATTAATGTTTCCTTCTTTCATATTATTATTTACAAAAGAAGTTTCTGTTTCAAAATTTTGAGATTGATTTATTGTTGAAATACTATAATTTCTTATTCTTTTATTATTATTTTTTTTTAAATAATTCATTTCATCAATTTCATTTCTTACAATTAAATTATTTTTTCTAAAAGAATTCTTATTTTTAATTTTTTTATTTTCTATTTTATTCTTTGCTTTAATAAGTTCATTTCTATTAACAAAACAAACTTTAATTCTTGATTCATTTAAATTAGTATATTTAATATTATCTTCAACTTTACTCTCATAAGGTAAAATAAAATCATAATCTAAATTATTTATTTTGAAATACCAAATACAATTCCAAAATAAAGGAGTAAATTGCATTTTAAAATTATCAACATCTAATTGAGTTCCATATTCTCTTAAAATTCCATTTTTAACATTAACTTTAATATTATAAGGAGAATGTAAAACTACTTCATCTATTGTTTGAGTTTTTCCTTCAACCCCAAAATAATTTCCTTCTGTATTTAATTCTTTACCAAATTTAATTATTATTTTTGGTAAATTACAATGTTTTTTTTCACAAGTTACCCACATAATATCATTTTTTATATTTGTAAAATTTGTACATATATTATATAAATTTATTAAATTTTGACATTCAATACATTGATCATATTTATAAAATTGAATTTGAGAAGTTAAAACATTTCTTTCATATTTATTTTTAAATGTTCTTTTTCTAAATGAAGTAGGTTGACTTATTTTATTTCTAAATAAAATTTTATTTTTATTATTTATTAATTCATCATTTAATAATTCTTTTATTTGTTGTGTATCTAATAATTTATTTATTATTTTATAAATAAATGTTGTTGGATGTAATCTTAACATTATTAATTTTTGATATAATTTTAATATCATTTCTTCTTCATTATTATTATTTAAAACATCAAATAATAAATTAAAAATTTCCATTTCATGATGAATTACTTTATCAAGTACTTTAATTAATTGATTAAATCTATATTTTCTTTCTTTTTTATCAAAATACCAAAAAGAAAAAGCCCAAAGTTCTAACCAAGTTAAATAAATATAATTTTTCATTTCAATTTTATTTATTTTATAACTTCCTAAATAAGATTTTGAAATAATATCAGTTGAAATTAAATCAATTTCTTCATTAAAATCAGGAGGAGGAGAATACTCATTTATATTATTTTCATTAAAAAATAAATCCATATTTAAAATTGGAAAAAGTAAATATGTAAAGTTAATTCTTTTATTTTTTTTAACTAAAATTTCTTGAGCTTTTAATAAATTTTGTGAATTATCTTTTGAAATTAATTCAATATCTTTTAAAGATAATTCTCTTATTTTTTGTACTACATAAACATTTGTTCTCTTATATGATTTTGATGAAATAAAATTTGTTTTTTCTTTTCTAAAATATTTATTTTTATTTTCTTTTTCTATTAATACATCTTTAATTAATAAAATTTCAATCATTTCATTATTATTTTTTGGAATCATTCTCTTATAAATTAATTCTGAAAACATATTTGATTCAGTTAAAAATTTTTCATAAAATTTTTTTTCATTTGAATGATCTTTTAAAAACTTTTCAACTTTAAATAAAGTATAAATATTTGCATTTTGAATATCTTCATTTGATTTAAAATAATCTTCATTTAAATATTTTTCATAATCTTTAATAATTTCTAAATGAAAATCAAAAAATATTTTCATAAATTCATAATTATATTTATCTTCAGGAATAATTTTATTAGCAATAGAATTAAAAAACTTTTTAATATCTTTATCAAATAAATTTTTAGCATTATTAGGAAAAGATGGTATTTCTTCATTTGAAAATAATCTTGTTTTTCTTTCTTCAATATCAATAATAAAAAAATTAGAACTATAAATTTCAATATCATTTTCTTCAAAAAAATTATCTTTAAACTTTTCATTTATTCCAAACATAAAAGGAGAAATACTTTCTAAAGTTTTATAATTTTCTTTTGGTAAATAACTTAAAATTTGATGTGGATATTTATAAGGAAAAATCAAAGAAATAAAAGATAAAAGAACTTGACATAAAATATTTAAATCTTTACAAAAAAATAATATTTTACTTTCATAATACATATGTTTAATTACTTCAATAATAATATCACAACCTAAAATTTTATAAATTTTTTCTAATTTAACATTACAAGAAGGAAGTTTATTTAATTCATTAGTTTTTAATATTAATTTCTTATTAAATAACAAATATTCAATTGTATATAAACCTTTTGGAGGAACTGGAACTTCAATAATTAAATTTTCTATTATTTTTTCAATTGGGATTTGTGAAGAAGAAAAAATTGCACTTTGATATAAAGAATATAAAATTTGTTGATGAATATGAAAATAAGGATATATTGAAATTACACATATACATTTTGGAATAAAATAAAATCTACTTTTAAAATATGGATTTTTTCTACTTGATAATGGTATTTTTATATTTTCATTATTTGTTGAAACAATATTAACAGAATCTGCAGAAGTTTCATTAAGAGAATTAATATCAATATCATATTTATCTTTTAATTTTTTATATTTTTGAATTGATTCATAAAAAATTAAACAACTTATAAATTTTTGAGGATAATTAAATGAACATAATGAATTATCTAATATAAAAGAATTAAATTGAGGTTCAGGTTCTTTTTTATTTAATATTATTTTAAATCCATTTGGAAAACAAAAATTAATAATTTCTGAACTGATTTTTATTATTGATTTATCAAATGTAGGACATTTTGATAAAATTTCAGGTTTTAATTGAATATTTCTTATATCTTCATTATTAAATTTATATAATTTCTCATTTAGACATATTGATGGATTTACTCCGCATATTATGAAATAATCTATTAAATTATTTCCTTTGTCTAATTGAAATTTTAGTTTTGCTATATTTTCTGATAAAGATTTTTTCATTGTTTTAGTATAAACTTTTTATTTTATTTTTAATAGTTTTTAAAAAATAATTAATCTTTTTTTTATTTTAATTGTTATAATATGTTTTTTTGTTTTTTTTAAATTAATTTAAATGAAGAAATCTCTAAATATCATTTTTAAAAATTTTGCTAAATTTTATAATTAAATAATGTAAATTAACTTATCAATTTATATTTTTATTTTCAATATTTAAATTGATAATTATATAAATTAAATGTCACAATTGATTAATTATAGAATTATATTTTAATTATAAAAAAAATAAAAAAAAATAAATTAATCAAAAATTAATTCATTAATATCCCAGTCTTCAAATTCACCATCAGGAAGATATCTTCTAATAATAAAAGGAATTTTTCTTTGTTTTAATTCAATTTCTGCAATTAATAAAGGATCCCAAATTCCTTCTGGAATATCAATATAAACTTCTTCTCCATTACTTATTTGTATTGCTCTTTCACCAATTACTTTTGCTTTTTCATATTTTGTTAAAAAACGTGATGTTAATCTATCTTTTATTGGTATTAGTTTTGATTCTGATTTTTTTATTAATGTTTTATTTACATTTTCTTCTTCTTCTTCTTCTATTTCCATTTCTTGTTCTTCTTTATCAAAATCACTCATTTTTAAGATAAAAAAAATAATTTTTATTTTATTAAAAAAAATTAAAAATTAAAAATATTAAAATTTAAATAAATAGTTTTCAAAAAAAAACAATAAAACTTCCATTTTTAAATAAATATCAAAATATTAAAAAATTTAAATAAAAACCCTTTATTATATCATACATTTCAATTAGGATATTTTTTTGAATATATGAATCTTTTGTTGATCAGAAAGAAGGAGATTTTTTTTCTTTATTATATGTATTTGAATAGTATTTTTCTCCTTTTTTCATTGTTTGATGATTTTAGTGAAAGATAGATTTTAATGATGTTAATAATATATATTTATTTATTTTTTTTCTAATTTCCCTTTGAATAAAATAAGAATTTTTGGATATTAGAATTATTTTAACACAGTTTAAGTTTTAAATAATTTTTAATCAATAAAAAATAATTAATAATAATAATTTTATTTATAAACAATATCAATACCTTTTTTTTAGTTTAAAACTTAAAAACTTATACTTATCTTTTAATTTTTTTTATTATATTATAATTATTTTTCTTCATTAATATTTTTTTCATTTTCTTTATTTTGTTCATTATTAATATCATTAATTTCATTGTTTTCTTTATTTTCATTTTCATTAATTTTAACTTCTTCTTCTTTTTTATCATTATTAATATCATTCATATTTTTTTCATTATTTTCATCTTTATTCAATTTAATTTCTTCTTCTTTTTTTTTCAAAACTTCTTGATTTTTATTTTCTATATTATTATTTAAATTATTATTAGTATTAATATTTTCTTTTTCTTTCTCCAAATTTTCATTTAATTGTTTTTTCTTTTTTATTTCCTCTAATTTATCATTAATTTCTTTAAATCCAGAATTTTTATTATCTTTTGGTTTATTATTATTATAAGAAAATAGATTTAAATCTTTTTTTAAACTCTCAAAATATTTTTGCTTTTCTCTTGGTTCTTTTAAATTATAATTTTTATTTTTATCATTTGAGAATAAATCTTGATTTAGACCAATTTTTTCAAAATAATCTTTATTAATATTTTTATTTTCTGGACTAGTTGATTTCATATTATATATTAAAGTATTTGGCTTTGAATTAAAAGGACTTTCACTTCTATAAAGTTCTTTTTTTCTATGACTTATTTTTAATATTTTATTATCTAAAATATGAAGTGATTTATTTTGATTTGAAAAATCTTGATATAAAGTAAAGAAATAATCTGTATTATTTGTATCATTATTATTATATTTATTATTTGACTTAAATTTATTATTATTATTATTATTATAATTAGTATCAATTTTATTTTGTATATTTTTAATTCCACTTATTGTATCATTATTTGTATTAATCTGTAAAAATTTTTTATTTTGATTAATTGGATATACTACATTTCTTATATTAAAATTATTATTATTATTTATATAACTATCAATTAAATCTTCATTTAAATTTCCTTTATTTTTATTATTCTTATTTTTTTTATTTTGGAAATAAGACTTTAAATTATTTTCTTTTTTTGAAGAATTAATTTCATTAATTTTATTAATATCATTATTATTTTTTTCTAATTCTTTAAAAGCATTCATTGGTTTAATTACAGATTCTTCATTTGAAGGTTTTACATTATTTAATTCAGTCATAATTTCTTTTTCAATAAAAAATTGAAATTTTGGTTTTCTTCTTGTATCAATTCTATTTGATAAACTATAATTTTGATGATAATCAATTGATAATATTTTTTCTCTATTTTTATCTTGTGGTAAATCTTCAGATAAAAAATCTAAATCTGTTTTTATTTTTTTTTGTGGATATAATATTTCTAATGTTTTTTTATATTCTAATTTTCTATTTTTTTCTAATGAACTATTTTTTTCTAATGTTTTTCTATTTGTTTCTAATGTTTTATTTTCTTCTTTAATATTATTTTTTATTAAATCTTTTTCTTTTTTTTTTTCATTTTCTATTGTTTCTAATTTTTTTTCTTCAAATATTATTTCTTCATTTTTTTCATTTTTTTCTATTTCTTTTTTTTCTATTATTGGTTCTAATTTTTCTTTTAAATCTTTTATTTTCATTTTTTCATTGTCATTAAAATATGAATTTATTGTTTCTTTATAATCATTTCCATTAATTACTTTTTCTTCTAATTCTTTTATTAATTCTTCTTTATTGATTTCCATTTCAAGATTTTCATTGTTTTTTATTTTATCATTAATAAATTCATCATAGGAAATTTTATTTAATTGTTCTACAATTTCATTTTCTTGGTAATCTGGTTTTATTTTTTCTTCAAGTGATGTTAATTTTTCTGACATTTATTATCTAAAATAAATTATAAAAGACATATTAAAATAAAATAATTTTTAAAAAAAAATAATTGTAAATAACTCATAAAAAAATATTAAAAATTATTTTTTAAATTTTCACTCTTTTTATTATTATTAAAATTGTTAATCTATAATTTTTTGAAAATTATAATATTAGAATATATTAACATTTATATTAATAAAAATTACTATTCATACTATTTATTTGTTTATTCCTTTCTATAATTTAATTTTTAAATAACATTATTATTTTTTTTTCTCAATTTTATTTATATTATTTAATTTTATATGTACAATTACTTTTTTCTATTATTTCATTTTTTATATAATTTTTTTTTATTAAACAATTTTTTTTAATTTAATTTTCAATTTTAATATTTTCTTAATGAAAAGTAAAATAAATCTTCCACGTCTTCGAATAAAATCATTTATAAATAAAATAAATCCAAAAGATGAAGAATCATTTTTTGAAATGTTAACTCAAATAAAAACAAGTAGAAATAGAGTAAGATTAGCAGAATCAAAAACATTTCATAAAAGAGTATTTTCTGAACATGAAAAATTTATAATTGACAATGAAACAACAGAAGAAGAACTTTTTAAAAAAAATCCAAAATTAATGAATATATTATATGGAAAAGACTATACAAATAAATATGAAAAAATAAAAGAAGAAGTAAAAAATTCTAAAAAATATAATTTTAATTTTGAAAAAGCAAAAGAATATTTTAAAAAAACAAAATATGCATCTCCAGATTCAGTAAATGAATTTTTTATTAAATTTAGAAAATATAAATTAATTGATAAAAAAGAACCAATAAAAAAATTAACTCCAGCATTAGCATTTATAAAATCATGTAATGAAGATATGATAATACCAAATCCTTTAGGTTTACTTAAAAGAAAAGGAGATGAAAAAATATTAAATATGAATAATCAACATGTTGGTGATAGATATATAAAAGCTTTAAGTAATGGTTTAGAGTATATTGAACATTTAAATAATTTTCAATTATCAAATAATAGATTAACTGAAAATGGTATTGTTTCTATATTTAATTGTTTGAATAATAATGTTAATTTAATGGAAAGTATTAATAAATTAAATTTAAGTAATAATAAAATTGGAAATTTAGGAAGTGAATATTTAGTTAATTTTTTAAAATATGATAGATGTATTATTGAAGATTTAAATATTGAAAATAATAATTTGAAAGATAATAATATTATTAATATTTCTAATGCTTTAATGAAAAATAAATATATTAAGTTAAATTATTTAAATTTTGGAAAAAATAATATAACTGATTCTTCTTCAAAAGTTATTTCAAATTTAATTTCTGAAAAAAATACTTTAAAAATATTAATTTTAAGATTTAATAATTTATGTAATCAAGGTGCAACAATAATAATGAATAAAATAAAAAATTTATCTTATTTAAAAATATTAGATTTATCTTGGAATAAAATAGGAGATGATTTAACAAAAGAACCTTTATTTGAAGAAATAGTAAATGAATATCCAAATGATACATCAAGAAAATTTCCAAATTATGAATTAAATAAATGTTTTTCTGCAATGAGATTAGAATTTAAAAAAAACCCTTTATTAAATGATAATTCAAAAAAATCAATAATTAAAAATTCAAATTCAAAAGAAAAACAAATTAAATTACCAAAAGTAAAAATAACAATTCCTCAAAGACAACCTTCTCCTTTTTCAAAAGAATTATCATCATATTTATCAATGCAAAAAAATCCTTTAGTTCATTTAGATATATCAAATAATAATTTATCATATGATGATTGTAATTTAATATCAAAAGATTCTAAAAATAATCATTCAATATTAGGAATTCATTTAGAAGGAAATGATATGATAATAGATTCATTAGGTTTTATTTCTCCAATTAAAAAAGATAAAAAAGATATATCAAAAATACATTTATATAATAAATTAGATACTGATTCTTCATTATTTAAAACTAAAATTGATAATGTTAGAAAAATAAGAAGTAATAATAAATGTTGGATTTGTGAAGGATGGAGAGAAATAGAATTTATATTTAAACCTTTAAAAAATTTAATTGATCCTCAATTTCATATTGTAAAAATTCACTTAAGTATTGATGATTATAAACCTTATGATATGTTTGGAAATGGTTCTAAATATAATATTATTAGAATGTGTCCTCCTGGGAATATTTATTATTTTTTTACTATTGATGGTGTTTTAATTGAAGATTATAATTATTTATATTGTGTTTGTAATAAAGATGAAATTTCTAATTTTGAAAATCATCCTATTATATATAAATTTGATAATAATTTCATTGATGAATTTAATAATATTAAATTAAGACAAAGATACTCAAAACAATCAATAGAATTAAAAAATGAAAATATAAATAATATAATAAATAATAATTTAAATAATAATGATAATAATGAAAATAATGAAAATGATAATAATAGTATAATAAGTTTAGAAGAAAATAATGAAAAAATAATAAAAGAAATAAAAGTGAATTTTTTAGGTAAAAAAATAGTAAAACAAAATTTAAAAGTAATAAATGAAAACTATATAACAACATTAAAATATTGTGAACCACGTCCAGAAAGAAAATTTGATCGTTTTATAAAACCAAAAACACCTTGGACTTTCCAAATTTCAATATGGCATTATTATAATTATAATTATGAAGGAGAAAGTGAAGAATATATAAATCAATGTTTTGAACATGATTTTAAAAGATGTCAATTTGAAAAAGATTTTAAAAATGAAAATGAATTAAAAGAATTAAAAATTCTTTTAAGACAAAATTATAATAATATAATAGATTGTTATAAAACATTATCTTCATATTCAGGATTTTCAATTTGGCAAATTTCTCAATCAACTTTAACAGATTGGATAAATAAATGTAATGATTTAGTAGATAAAAGATATGATATAAATAATATTTTTTTAGTAGAAACTTCAATAACTGCAAGTATGATTGATAAAGAAGAAAGAAATAAAAATAATAATAAAAATTTATGTGATAATTTAGTAAGACATCAATTTATGTCTTTATTAGTAAAAGTACCAAAAGATAAATATATTAGAACATTAAAAACAATGGATAATATTTTAGAAAGTGTAAAATTTTCATTTGAAAATCATTATAAAAATGCAATAAATGGATATGATCATCATAAATGGAGAAAAGAAAGATATTATAATGAAAAAGTAGATAATTTTTTAAAAGCATATTTACCTTTATTAGATGGTGTTTATCATACTTTTGCAAAGCAAAAAGGACCAAGAAAAAAAGAGTAATTTTTATTTAAAAAAACTATTATTTTTTTTCTATATTTTTATATATAATTTTTATTTTTTAGTATTTGGATGACTTATGATGAATTTAATACTTTTGTTTTAACTTTTGTTGATCAAAATGAATATCCAGTTAGAGATAATCCTTTATTATTTAATGAATCTATAAAATTACAAATTAGTGAAATTTTAAGTGATAAACATTTAAATATGTTTTTACCTGAATTTTTAGAAGGAATGTGTAGAGCTATTGATAAAGCAAGTCCTATTCCTAATGATGAAAAAATTGAAGATTGGAATTTTAATAAGAGATTTGAACAACCTTTAATTAATAAATTAGAAAATATTATTCATGTTATTATTAAAGAAATTAATCATCCTGATTTTAAAAATATGAAAGAAAAATTTCCTCCTTTAATTAAAGATCATACTAATGATTTGTATATTATTGATTATGAAAATAATCCTTTTTATCAAGGATATATTATAAAAGGAGATAATAAAAATAGAAATTCTGTTGTTTCAAATATTAGTTAAATACTATTTTTTATATTTTATTTTTTTTTTGTTTTTTTTTGTTTATTATTTATTGTTTTTATTATATTTTTATTTTGTTAATTTGGAAAAAAAAATAATTTTTTAAAGTTAATTGAATATATATAAATTTTTATTTTTTTGAATTATAATTATTAGAAGTATTAATAAAAATTCCTCTTGAAGAACCATTATTTTGACTATTAGTAACTTTATAAGAAGGTTTTTGATTTAAAACATTACTTCTATAATTAGTATTTTGACTATTTGAAGTATTTTGATTTTTAGAATCTAAATATAAAAAAAATTATATTAAAATTTATTAAATCTTACTTTGTCTTTGATGACTTTCTTCATTATTATTATTTTTTGAAGCTTCTTTTTCTTCTAATTTCTTTTCAAAAAAACTTAACATTTCATTCATTTCTTTTGAATAATTTGTTAAATATTGTTCTTGATCTCTTAAATCATCTTCTAAATTTTTTAATATAATATCTAATTCTTGTATTTTATTTTCTAATTGTTCTTTTTTATTATCTATTCCTGAATCATATAATGATTCATTATTTTTTATTTCTTGTTCTAATTTTGAATTATCTTTTTCTAAATTTTTAATATTTTTATTTAATAATTCTTCTTTTTCTTCATTTGATTTTAATGTCTTTTTATATTTTGAAATTGTTTCATTTAATTCATTTATTTTCTTCTTTAATAAATTATTTGCATTTTCTTTTGTTTTAATTTGATTATTTATTTCTTTTGTTTTTTCATTTAGTTTTTTATTTAATTTTTCAGTTATTTTTGGTTCTAAATTTTCCAAATTTTTTTTAGTCTGAGTAATGAAATTCCATTTTGAAAAACTATCACTTAATCTATTTTTATGATAAAATGAGTAAGTGTCTATAAATAATTTTAAAGAATTATTTATTTTTGATAATATAATCCCTGATTTTAATTTTTCTTCTGGAGATAATATATTATTATTATCATTATGAATTTTTGAGAATAAAAATTTTTCTGTATTTTGATATAATTTATTTTGACATATTTTTATTAGATTATATAAATTTGATTTTATTTTAGTTTCAATTAAATCTGGAATTAATTCTGTTTCTAAATTTGTACTAAAGAAAAATTTTTAATTTATATTTACTTTAATTGTTGTTCTTCATTTGAATTTAGTTTTTCATCTTCTTGAATTTGAGCACCAAAAGAATCCTAATTTTATATTTAAATACATTATTTTAAAATAATTTACATTCATTCCAAACGACATTTTTTATTATTTTAAACAATTTTAAAATTAAATTATAATTATTATTTCTCAATTTTTAATTTTTATGGAAAACAAATTTATACGTTATAGAAAAATAAATGTTTTTGGCTCAGAAAATGCAGGAAAACAAACATTAATTAATTCATTAGATATAAATAATTCTTATATAGAATATGAAATTGATGATGAAAATAGTGAAATAATAACAAGAATAATATGTTCTTATTCAAATGAAGAAAATATGTATTTTAATTTTTGTATAAAACAGTTAAATGATGAGAAAAAATTAGAAAAATATGAAATAGAAAATTTATTATATGAAACTGAATTAATTCTAATTATAATAAATACAGAAAAAAATAATTTTCAAAATGAAATTGATTTATTAAATAATATCACAAGTTTTGAAAATGATAAAATTTTAATACTTTTTAATCAAACAGAATCAAATAATGAAAATAATAATTCTTTAAAAGAATTTAAAAAACAATATTTAAAATATAAACAAATTCAAATTTCATTAAATATAAATGAAGATATAAATAAAATAAAACAAAAATTACATCATAAATTATATGAACAATCATCAATTAATTTAAATAATTTAGTTTTATTTGAAGAATATACTAATAATTCAATGTCTCAAACAAAAAAAAAACAACAATCAATAATAAAAATATTAATATTAGGAGATTCTTCAGTTGGTAAAACTTCATTTATAAGTAGAATTTATTCTAATTCTTTTAATGAAAATATAATAGAAACAATTGGAACTGATATTGAAGAATTTTTAGTAAAAATATCAAATAAAAAATTTCTTCTTTCAATTTGGGATACAAAAGGAATAGACAAAATGAAATCTTTACCAATGCAATATTATACTAATACAAGTTCTTTTGTAATTTTATATGATGTTAATAAAGAAAATAGTTTAAATGATATTGATTATTTAATTAATGAAATAAGAGAAAATGCAAATAGATGTTTTATTTATATTATTGGAAATAAAATTGATTTAAATAAAAGAGTTATTCAAAAAAAAGAAGCTGAACTTTTTGCTTTAGAACATAAAGTAAAATATGGTGAAATTTCTTGTAAAACTGGATTAAATGTTTATGAAATTGCTACTAATATTATTTTAGATTCTTCTGAACTTTCTGCAGATGCTACACAAACTTTTTTACTTTCAATTGAAAAACATAAAAATAAAAAATCGTCAAAAAATAATAAAAAAAGATGTTGTTAAATAATAAATAATTAAATAAATAAACTAAAATAAAATTAAAAAAAAAAAATAAAAATGTATAAATATTTATTATTTTTTCTTCCTTTAATTTTTATACAATATATAATACAAAAAATGGATTCAAAACAAATTTGGATTCAAAAAGAAATAAATTTAAGAAAAAAGAAAGGATGTTATATAATAACAAAAGAAGTATTAGAAATAATAGGAGAAGATATAAAAAAAATAAAAACAGGTCAAGTAAATTTATTTTTAAAACATACAAGTGCAGGAATAACAATAAATGAATCATATGATCCATCAGTAATGACAGATTTAAATAATTCATTAGATAAAATTGTACCAGAAGGTAAATTTTATATTCATACTGATGAAGGACCTGATGATGCTCCTAGTCATATTAAATGTGCTATTATTGGTCCTAGTGTTACTATTCCTATTTCTAATGGAAAATTATCTTTAGGTACTTGGCAAGGAATTATTTTATGTGAGTTTAGAACTGCTTTGAAAAGTAGAACTATTTTAGCTACTATTAATGGGGTTTGTTAATTATAGTTTTTTATTTTTTTTTTTGAGATTTTTTTATTTATTTAATGAAGAATTATTTTTTTTTTTTTTTAAATTTTTTTATTAATTTAATAATTATATTTAATTAGGTTTAATCACTTTTTTTTTTTGTTTGTTATGAAATGAATTATGAGTAGAGTTAATTAGGAAAAAATTAAATATTTGTTTTAATAAATTAATATATTATTTATTTGAATTTTTTTTTTTTAATTTAAAATATTTAAATTAATAAATTATATTATAATAATTATTGAAAT